>VOFB01003660.1_pt1 | contig 47272 bp, 64 predicted proteins | sample 5384141 | NCBI WGS metagenome assembly VOFB01 (sample SAMN12384721, study PRJNA508395) | human gut metagenome | isolation source: healthy gut A | host: Homo sapiens | reverse complement strand
GCGTTTCTTCAGGCTCCGCGTCGTATACCCCAAGCTCACGGTCGGCTTTTTCGTGCGAGAAATTTGCGTTGCTGAACAGCGTGTGCATGGAATAGCGCGTAAACAGGGGCTTGTGCGCCGCATTTTGTAATACAGCTCGGCCATCGGCGCGACCATATTCACAAACCACTTTGGCAGCACGCACCTTATTTTCTTCAGATTCCCCCACCTGCTGGAGCTGTCCGAGCAGTTCCTGCACCGAATAATAGCGGTTGGAGAGAATATAGCACTCGCCGCAGCGGCCTCTGTCCACTGCGCGCACAATCCCGTCCGCCACGTCACGTACGTCCACAAAATCGTATCCGCCCTTCACGCAGGCGCCGAGCTTGCCATTGACATAATCGACTACCAGCTGGGTCAGGTGCCCCTTGCCGTAGTCATTGGGGCCAATGATCCCGGACGGATGCACAATGACGGCGTCAGTCCGCGTTGCACGCTGTCCAGCACAATCTGTGTGGCGCGCGCCTTTGACTTCGCGTACAGGCCGACGACGTCCGCCGCCTCAAATGGTCCACCTCGCGGATCACCTCGCCCTCCGGCAGTTCCGGAATCGCGTGCACGGAACTGGTGTACACCAACCGTTTCACACCGTGCGAAGGCACATCTCCACAATATTTTCGTGCCTTTCACGTTCACGTCGATCACGCTCTGCAAAAACTTGGACGCAATCGAGACGATGCCGGCGGTATGGATACAGACCACCTCGTCGTAGCCCGCGCCGTCAAAAAAAAAGGGTTCCAGGGATTTCACGTCGCGCACATCGCCCCGGACCAGTTCCACGGGCAGACCGCCAGCGGCGCGTCGTCCTCTTTGGCAGCACGAGCCCGCGCACCTTCTCTCCATTGGCGACAAGCTGTTTGACAAGCGTATTCCCCAACATGCCCGCAGGCGCCGGTAACAAGATACAAACGATTCATAATCCCCCTCCTTCAACCCTTATTCTGTTTATAGTATATACCGAATTCGTGTAAAATACATGACCTGCCTGTGAAGGATTCCCGAAGTTTGTGTTACCGATTCATGTTGCGCCCCATGCGGCCCGGCAAAACCCGTCATCCTTCGCGCTGCCGGACGGCTGCGCCGCGCAGGGCGCGGTAGGATTTTGGCGAAATGCCGGTTTCCATGCGAAAAATCCTGTGAAAATAGCTTGCGTTTTCATACCCCACCGCCGCCGCAATCTCCGAAACGGAAAGCCCGGTGCTCTCCAGTAAAAATTTTGCCTGCGCCAGCCGCCGGCCCTGTACATGCTCGGTGTAGGTTTTGCCCGTCAGCCGCCGTATTTCTCGCGAAAGCCAGCACACGTCGTAATGCATAAGCCCGGCAAGCTCCGCAAGCGAACCGTCGCGGTACCGCTCCTCAACGTATTTCAGCACGCGGATCGCGCGCTCCTCCCCGCTGCCGGACGCCACGATCCGGTCCGCGCTGTTGAGAAGGTGCAGAAACAGCAGTCCCATCGTCGTCTGCTGTACGCCGCGCCGGTTCGGCTCGTCGTGCATCAGCGACCAGATGAGGTTTTCCACCAGATTCTGGACCTCCATAACGTCGGCCACCTCAAAATGCAGAAATCCGGACGCGCCGCCGCGGCTTCGCAGGCAGTCCACTATAAAATTGCGCAGCGGACTCTGGCTCTCGCCCATCATGGCGAGCGTCCTGTCGAAAAAACGCGGGCAAAACAATAAAATTAACCGCTATATCCCCCGCTCCTGCCGGCAGGATCTCCTGTGTCGCATTCTGGCTTAAAAACAAAAAGCTCTCCCTGTTTCAGGACAATTTCACGTCCATCGACCAGATGCGTCGTCCGCCCCTGCACATGTAAACGACCTCGACAAAATCATGCGTATGCGGCGGGAAGTGCAAACCGCGTATGTCCCCGCAGCGCGATCAGTCGGCCCGAATCCAGCAGTTTCTGGTGGCTGACCGTATCCGCCGCGCCGTCCATATACAGCGCCCTGTCTATCTCGTCGCTCCCGTCCAGAATCCGCCGTTCCTCCGGCGTAATCCGTTCCAGTTCCTTTAACAGCCATGCGTGCATCCGTCCGCCTCCTTCTCGGCGCGTCCGGGACAGCCGCCGCGCCTAATCCAGAAAATCCATGTTCAAACAAACGCCAACCGCCTGTGCAATTTCACGCAGACCATCGTCCGTAATGGTCTGCCGCAGCGCAAGCCCGCTGCCCTGCACCCGCATAAATACGTCTGCCGCCTTTTCAATGGTGTGCATCAGGCCGAACGCAGAATCATAATCCGGCCCCGCGCAGAACAGGCCGTGGTGCGCCCATACAACAGCGTCATACCGCGCCATCTTCCCGCTTGTCGCCCGCGCAATTTCCGGCCCGCCCGGCACCATCCAGTCCACAACGCCCACCCCTGCAGGGAACACCACGGGGCATTCCGTCGCGCTTTTCCATAGAATACGCGTAAAATCACGGTCTGTCAAGGGCAGAATATACGTCATGGCAATCAGCGCAGGCGTGTGCGCGTGGTAGATGACGCGGTCGCGCCCCCGGGTCACCTCTCTCCGTACGCGGTGGTTGAGTATATGGCTTGCAAATTCGCTTGTCGGTCTCGCGTCTCCCTCAAGCCCCCAGACGATCTCATATTCGCTCCCACTGCCGTCGATTCTTACAATCCCTATATTTTTCAAGCGGCGCCCGCCGTACATTGCGGAAATATTTACCGCTGCCCGTTGTCAGAAAATACTCCCCCGCAAGCTCCGGCGCCTCTACCCCCAGCTCTGCGCGGCGCAGGGGCGCGTGCAGCCACGGCCGGCACCGTTCCACCTCGCCGGGCAGCAGCCGGCAGGTCAGGTTTCCGCCGTTGCGTTCATGCCAGCCCTGCAGCCAGCCGTCGTCGCACATGCGCAGAAATCCTGCGACAGCCTCCTGGTCCAGAATCCCCATATCTATCCCTCTTTCTCAGCACGCGCTGCTCATACTGCGCAATCCGCGCCGCAAGTTCTTTTCCCCAGGCGCGCCCTGCCTCTCGCACCATTGTTCCCATACCGTGCCAAACGGCAGCGTTTTTTAGCTCCTCCTGCAGCAGCATCAGTCCCGTGTAGTCCATCTCCTCCTGCATTTTCCGCATCTGCCCGTTTGGCTGCAGCAGTGCGTAGAGCAGCGCTTTCTGCATACTACGCGTCCCGGTGGCCCAGGCGGCGATCCGGTTGATGGACGCATCAAAAAATCCAGGCCGATCAGCGCCCGCTCCAAAGCGTCGTTGCGGACAAGCTCTTTTGCGATTTCAATCAGCTCGTCCTCCAGCAGCACCACATGGTCGGAATCCCAGCGCACAGGCCTTGTAACGTGAAGCGGCAGTTTATCAAAATAGACGAGCATGCTCGAAATCTTGTCGCTCACCCTCTCCGTAGGATGATAGTGCCCGTTGTCCAAAAAGCGGGTACACGCCGGCCTGCCCATCGCATAGCATGCGTAAACTCCGCCGAACCGACCGTGTACGACTCCACGCCGATGCCAAACACCTTGCTCTCAACACTGTCCACCACACCGGGCAGCGGCCCGGCGAATATCTCGTCCAGACTTTCCCGCAGACGCAGGCGCGGCGAAAGCCTGTCGGCCGGCACATCTTTCAGCCCGTCGGGAATCCAGATATTGCACAGGCAGTGCGTTCCAAGCTCCTCTGCAAAATATGCGGCAATCCTGCGGCAGGCGACGCCGTGCCGCACCCAAAAGGGCGCGCGCGCACATCTTCATTCTGGCTCGAAAGGGTAAATCCGTCCTCCGCCATGGGATGACTGAAAAAAGTAGGGTTAAAGTCGAGTCCCAGCCCGCGCTCACGCGCATAGTCCACCCAGGGGCGGAAATGTATCGGTTCAATTTCATCGCGGTCGGCGGCGCCGGCGCCGTCAAAAATAGCATAGGACGCGTGCAGGCTCAGCCGCTTGCTCCCCGGTATCAGGGTCAGCGCCTCGTCGAAATCAGCCATTAGTTCCGCCGGCGTTCTGGCCCGGCCGGATAGTTGCCCGTCGTCTGAATGCCGCCGGACAGGCCTCGGCCTTGATTTTCAAAACCGAGCATCATCATCCCCCCTGCCAGCAGTGTATGCTGACCGGTATTCGGTCCAGTTCTGCGAGCGCCCGGTCGGCGTCCACCCGTATTCGGCATAAATACGTTTTGCCTCGTCATAGCTCATATGTTAAACCTCCTTATTAAAAGCACGGCCGCCTGCGCGGCCTATGAATCGATGAATTCTTCCGGGAAGGTCGCCGCAACCGCTTTCCGCGCCGCCTCCACATTACCGAAGACGCCTGCGCCAAGCATCTGCGCCATCAGATTTCCAAGCGCGACGCCTCTGCCGGTCCGGTAAGCACGCGCCTGCCGGTCCGGGACGCCACGAGCCGGTTCAAATACCGGTCTCTTGAACCGCCGCCCACAATGCGGATCGCATCGTACCGCCGGGACGTGATCCGTTCCAGCTCATCCACGGCCTGCCGATAGCATTCGGCAAGGCTGTTGTATATCACCGCCGCCGTTTCGCCGGGCGACTGCGGCGTCTGCTGGCCTTTCTCACGGCAGCATCGCCGGATTTCCTCCGTCATATTGGAAGGCGCAAGAAACCGCGCGTCGTTACAGGGCACCACAGAATCTATATCGGCGCTTTCCGCCAGCCCGGACAGCTCCGCATACGTATATCGGTCCCCCGCCTCTTGACGCACGCATTGCAGCATCCAAAGCCCCATTATGTTTTTCAAAAACGCGAACCTGGACGCATACCCGCCGCTGTTGGTATAGTTTGCGCACCGCGCTTGCGCGGACAGGATCGGCCGGGCCGTCTCCACCCCCAGCAGGCTCCATGTCCCGCTGGACAGGACGACGGTCCCGCATTCCGCGCCGGCCGCCAGAAACGCGCTCGCCGTATCATGCGTAGCGGGCAGTACGACGCGGCAGTTATACCCCCACTTCGGCGGCAATCTGCGGCAGAAGCGTTCCCGCCGCCGTTCCCGGCATGGCCAGCGGTCCGAACAGCCTGCGCGGCAGCCCCATGCGTTCCAGCAGCCCGGCGCTCCATTCTCCCGTCGCCGCACTTACAAGGGAAGTAGTGGTCGCGTTTGTATATTCCTGCCGCTTTTCCCCGTCAAAAGATAGTGAAAGTAGTCCGGGGAGCATAAGCAGTCTCTCGGCCCGCTCCAGCATACCCGGCGTATCCCGCTGTACGGCGAGCAACTGGTAGACTGTATTAAACGGCTGTTTCTGTATCCCGGTCTCGGCATACAGCTCTGAAAAACGGCACCGTTTCCTCCAGCAGCCGGTCCATCCCTCCGTCCTGTCGTCCCGGTAGGAGACCGCGTCGCAAAGCCGGCTTCCCGTCCGGTCCAGCAGGACAAAATCCACCGCCCAGGTATCAATCCCCACAGTCGCAGGAAACTTGCCGCGTTCGGCGCACAGCTTCATGCCGGCCAGAATATGTCGGAATATTGCGTCCATGTCCCAGCACAGCCGCCCGTTTTTTGTACGGCCCTGTTTGGAAAACTGTAAATTTCTCCATATGAATCCCGCCGTCCTCTGCCCAGCCGAGCACATGTCTGCCGCTTGACGCGCCGATATCGATTGCCAGATGATACTGCATATATCAGCCCCTCCATCGAATCAGTTTTGTATGCATACCTTACTGTATCCCCTGTTTCGGCCTAAAAAAACAAGGACGCTTTTTGTCTGAAAAAGCGTCCTCTGTTGCAGCTTCTATTTGCGCGCCGCATTGTCCCTCTGTGTTTTGTACTTTTTTGAAACTGGCTGGGCGACATCCCGTTTTTCTGCATAAACTGGCGGTTGAAACCGGATACGTCTGCAAACCCTACCTGCTCGCTGATTGCAAGAATCGTCTCGTCTGTTGCAAGCAGCAGATGTTCCGCCTTTTTAATCCTGCACTTCATAATATATTTCTTCGGCGGCATTCCCACGGCCTCGCAGAACACGCGGCGGAAATTCGTGTCGCTCATGGAACAGGCGGCCGCAAGTTCTGCCGTGTGTACCGGTTCTCCCCTCGTGACAGCCTGGCGAATCCTCATAAGCGCGGGGATACGGCGAACAGTTTTTATTTCGCGGCAGTGAAAGCTTCGGCAGCGCATAAGAGGCGCGCAGCAGTTCAAAGATCAGCGTGTACAGATAGGAACATACAAGCTCACCGTAATACGGCGTTTCTCGAGAATCGTCCCATATACTCAGAATAAGCGCCTTCACAAGCCGGTTGATCTCCGGATGCTCCTGTTTTGAAAAATACCGCACAGCGCCATCTGCGTACTGATCCAGCCCTCAATCCGTGCGAAATCAGTAAACCCGCCCCTGTTCCAAGATGGCGTTGCAGTCCAGGTTGCCAGTACCAGTTACTCGCGCACTTTGTGGTGCTCCGTGAAAGATGCCGCTGAAAAGGAAATACAATCTGCACGTCGCCCGCCCGGAAAGGATAAATATTATCCTCTACATAACAGAACCCCTCGCCGCTGTCGCACAACCCTATCTCCATAGTGCTGTGGTAATGGAGGTAATCCACTTCATATATTTCGAGGGGAACTGCGCGCCGGTCTATCCGTGCCGGATCGGAGTAGTCATAAGCGTCAGCGTCCACATAAACCGCCGGCAAATCTGTATTCGGACATTTCCGCATGGTTTTCGCCCCTTTTCGCGTAGAATAACCTTTTCGTCATTTCTTCATTTACTATCTTGTCCTTTTCCTCACTCTGAAGCCTGCACTTCATCGATATGCTGGAGCACGCTGTCCATCAGATAGCGTACCGCAAGCTGCTTTTTCCTCCTCACTCAGGCCGCTTGCCGGACGGAGCATGGAAACATGGAGGATCGATGTGTTGATGGTCTGTTCCGTCACGGCAAAGGCGTACTCGCTGGTATGCCCCAGCACATTCGCCTCCGCCTTGATATCGCCGACCAGCGCCTGCTCGTATTGGCAGCCCATCCGGTCCAGCACGTCAAGACGGCGTATACAGCCATGCGGCGGGAACAGTTGACATTTCTTTTTAGACTCAGCACTTTTTTCTCCTTTCCCCCGGGAATACGCTATCCTCTATTCCACGGGACGAATCGTATTGGTCACATCCAACAGCATTCCGTCGAAAAGGCCATCCTCTGTTTCCGCACTATCAAAACCAGAAACATAACCGTCGAACTCGCCTCCGTAAACATCTATATAGGAAGTTTGTCCCTCCTCGGTTATGGTGTACCCATCAACGGCCCAGTCGATTCCGCCGCTTTCGCTTTGCCAACGGTCTCCACGCAGTTGAACGCCAGACTCTTTCGTCAATTCTTCAGCCAAAGCGTCCAACCAGATTTCCTTAGTCTGCGTATCGCTTAACTGGGCCGGCAATGTACCTCCATACCGATATTACTGGTGCTGTTGCTCATCTCCAGCCGGTTTTCATTGATTATGTTGAACACAATCTCACCCTCGTTTTCCCAGTAAAGGAATTGGAAGGAAGCCTTTTCATCATAAAATCGCTGGTAAATTGTGCCCGCCGGACCGTTGCTTCGGAAGGAATCCAAAGCTGCGAAAACTTCCGCCTTTGCCGCCTCATCCCCCTGAGGATAGGAGCCGATGAGGTTGTAGCAGCCAAACCCATTTTGGCATTCGATGAACGCGGCCAGAAACTCCATGGTCGTGCCGCCGCTTTCTGTAGCGGAAAACTGAATCAGGTAGGCGTTAAGGAGCCGATCTCCCGGTAACTTCGTCCCTATGATTTCCTGTTTTGTGATATTGGTACTCTCCAAAAGCCCGATGTAATACTGAACGTACTTCTCTGCATTTTCTTCCACATCAGCAAAGGGTATACACCGGAAAACCGGCGGCCTTATCGTAAAATCCCACCTGCAGGGTAGCGCTCCCATCCGATGAAGCAAAGGCTCCGCTGCCGGACTCTGTTTCTGCATACCCCTGGGGGATCCCCATGGTGATATTCAGATACTCCTGAGCGTAGTCCTGCAAGGCGACATCGTCTACGCCCTCGGGTTCCTGTAACGCTATCACGGGAGTATCGGCAATTTCGCTTGGATTCCACGCCCATCAAAGTGCCGATACCCGTTACCATCCTCCAAACACCCAGTCCTATCACGGCGATGCACAGTGCCAGCGCCAGAATGCTGTACACCTAGAGGTTTATTGCGAAGCTTTGTCCAAAGCCACTGTCTTTCTCGGAGCCTCCCGCCGTTTGACCGGCCGGCGAAGCCATGGTGCGGTGGTGGAAATGCACCTGATTTTTCCCTGTAAGTCCTTCAATAAAGGCCTCCATGGTGGAGAAACGATCCTCCGCTTTTACCGCAAGTGCCTTTAGAATGCTTTGTTCCACATACGGAGGAAGAGAAACTCCAAGTTCAGAGGGCTTTTTCAGCGTATCGTTATGGACCCGCATGATGGAATCCGGCGGCAGCTCCCCGGTCACGCAGCGGTACAGGGTGGCTCCCATGGCGTATACATCCGTCCACGGCCCCTGGTTCCCCTTACTGGAATACTGCTCCTCCGGCGCGTAGCCATGTTTTCAGAATGACCGACACGCTTTTTTCATCTCCGATAGAAAACCGGGCCGCGCCGAAATCCAGCAGCTTGCTCTCTCCCTTGGAGGTAATGGAGATGTTGTCCGGGCTGATATCCCGATGGGTCAGGTTCAAGGCGTGAACCTGCGTCAGCGCCTGCATCACCGGCATTAGGATGGTCAGCGCCTGGTCATAGGGAATCTTCCCGCCCTGGGATGCAACGTATGCCTTCAGGCTCATGCCGTCGATATATTCCATCACGAAATAGGCCGTGTTGTTTTCCTTAAAGTAATTCTGCACCGACACGATGTTCGGCGTATTCTGCAGTTTGGCAAGGATCCGCGCTTCCTCTAGAAAGCGCTCCATGCCGTTTTGATAATCCTCCTGCCCCGTCCGGTCAGTGCCACGCTGTACTTATCGGAATGCCGGGTAGCAAGACCGGAGGGCATATATTCCTTGACGGCTACCTTAATCTCCAGCGTCAGGTCATAGCCCAGATAGGTGATGCCGAACCCGCCCACGCCCAGGACCTTTCCGGTCATGTAGCGACCATTCAGCAAAGCCCCCATGGGCAGCGCTAAAAATGGCTGTTCCTCCTCCGCATTAAACCCGCAGTGGGGGCAGACAGGGGAATCGTCCGGCTTTTCCTGAAAGCAGCCATAGCAGATATGTTCCAAGTTCATGTTTCACTCCTCTTCTCTGTGTTTTTCCTGCTAAACCTCGACGCAACCGATCATCTATCAACGCCAAGGGAAAGCAGTATAGCGACCACAAACCGGAAGCTGCCAAAAAGGCGACAAACCAGTCAAACGAATAAAAACAGCAGCGCCGCGAAAACCAGTAACACCTTAAATCAAACACAGCCCGCGTCACAAGTATTCGAAACGGCGCCGCTTCCTTCCCATTTCACATTATAAACAGGCAGTAGGCGGGCTGGGGAATAAAGCCACTGCTCTCTGCCCGATCAGGGACGGCTAATATATGAATGCGAATGGTTCCAAACTCTCTATAAGCATAGGGGCGTAGTAAAATAATGTCACAGACAGCCCAAGCCCTTACAATTTACCCTTTCCAGGCACGGAGAGACGCAGTGGCCTGATTATACAAAGTCACTATCGCATCCTTTGTTGGAATCATTGAACACACAGCCCACAAGATAGCACTCGCCGTCGATCACAGCAGATGAATAACTGAAATTCTTGCCGGCCATCGTAAAGTCATAGGCCAACCATTCCACGCCACCGGAGGAGAAAGTATAAGTTTCATTGTTCGTGCCGCTCAGGTTCTTGTTGAACTCAATCACTTCTTCCGGCGTGCTCAAGCCGAATTCAGAAGCCTTGCCGATCTCCACAGAGAAGCCCTGGCCAACAGCTGCATTCCTGTCTTCCTGCGTAGGATACAGGAACATCTCATGGACGGTTCCGATGCCGTTCATATTCAACTCAATTTCCATGTCTGCTACGCCGCCCCCCTGCGCAGTGGCCTCGTCTATGATGACTTTAACGCCGGCGCGTTCTGCATAGAACGCCTTATAGGTCGTTTCCGGCATGCCGTTGCTCTTGAAAGACCGAATAATGGAAACAATCTCATCTGCGGCAGCCTCATCTCCCAACGGGAAAGCAGCGATGATGAAATAACTGCCAAATCCATGTCCATCCACTGCCATGACAATCATCTCCATGGAAACGCCTTCGCTGTCGGTACCTTCAAAGCAAATCTGATAGGCTTCCGAATCCCTCACCCGGTCAGGGCCTGCCGCTAAGATCTGATAGTCTGAAACCTCCAGATCCTGCATCAGTTTCGAGACAATGACTTCCTGCTGGGATTCCACATCGGCAAGGGAGTAGATGGGTCCGTCAATGTTCCAAAGATAGTCCGTCATGACAGCGCAGCCTTTTCCTCATTCAAAAAAATTCAGGCCATCCTCAACCGTATAATCCGACGGGATCTCAATCGTAGCGTTGAGAATGCCAAGATCCCTCTCTACCATTTCCGCCTGGAGGTTCTGTAGTAGGCTCTGGGTCTGTTGTCGGTTCCGGCGTCTGCGGTTGGCTGATGACAGGCGTATTCCCACCGCCGCCCCCCCCTCCTGTCCGGCCTTTTTTCCCCTCCGCCAGAGAGCGCGATAGGAAGTATAATACAAAGGGCGATCACCGCCAGCAGCCCACCGCCGGAAACCCAGGCAACCACCGGATTGGCTTTCATATAGGAAAGGAACCGGGAGAACGCAGAGGGCTTTCCTGCCGCAGCACCCCTCGCCGCTATAGGCGGGCTGCTGATAGGCAATCTGCCCGTAGCCTCCTGCCTGTAAGCGGTAGCCTGGGTGCGCTGGCTAATACTGGCCGCCACCTGATCCTGTACGGAAACGCGCCCGTTCAGTGCGCCGATGAACGCCTCCATATTGGGGAAACGATCCTCGGTTTTTACCGCCAGCGCTTTCATAATGGCGTTTTCCACATTAGCCGGAATACGGAACCCCAGCTCCGACGGCGTTTTCATAGCGTCCCCATGGATGCGCTCCACCGAATCTGGCGGAAGCTGCCCGGTAATGCAGCGGTACAGGGTAGCGCCCATAGCATACACGTCCGTCCAGGGGCCCTGATTGCCGTGGCTGGAATACTGTTCCTCCGGCGCATAGCCATGCTTTAAGATGACCGACACGCTCTTGCCGTCCCCAAGTGCGCACCGCGCCGCGCCGAAATCCAGCAGACGGCTTTCGCCTTTGGATGTGATATAGATATTGTCCGGGCTGATATCCCGGTGCAGGAGGTTCAGCGCATGTACCTGCATCAATGCCTTCCATGATCGGCTGCAGAATGGCAATCGCCTGGTCATAGGGGATCTTATCCCCGTTTTTTGCCAGGTAGGCTTTCAGGCTCATACCGTCTATGTACTCCATCACAAAGTATGCGGTGCCGTTCTCTTTGAAATAGTTCTGCACCGATACGATATGCGGGGTGTTTTGCAGCTTGGCAAGGATCTTCGCTTCATCCAAAAAGCGCTCCATACCGTACTGGTAATCCTCCTCCACCCGTCCGGTCAGCGCCACACTATAGTGGTCGGGATGCCTTGTGGCCAGGGCGGAGGGCATATATTCTTTAATCGCAACCTTGATCTCCAGTGTCAGGTCGTATCCCAGATAGGTGATACCGAACCCGCCAATGCCAAGCACCTTCCCTACCAGATATCTCCCGTTTAGGATCGTACCCAGGGGCAGCGCAAGATAGGGCTGCTCGTCGTTCTCATTAAATCCGCAGTGCGGGCATGGGATTTCCGGTTCTTTTTTCCGAAACAGCCATAACAAACACGTTCCGGATTCATGCGTCCACCTCCTTGATCTCGGCCAGGACGAAGAGATCCCCCGATACCTGCCGCACCCGGTCGGTATGCCGCAAGACCAGCGCCTCCAGCCATTTTTCCGCATTGGCCGCTTTTAGAAATTCAACCTGTACTTCCAGGGGTTCAATGTAGAACTCGCCCGCATATGCCAGCACCCCTTCACCTTCCGACAGCACTGGGAATTTCGTTGAGTTCCTTCATTTCACCGTCCGCAGTCAGGTGGAAGACAGCCGCCAGTTCCCCTGCCGGCGGCATCATCCCCCACGCTTCCTGGATTCTTCCATTTTTCAGAAGCAATACCCTGACATAATGGGTTACTCCTTGCTCACTACAAACCGGTTGGCGTTGTCGCACAGGTAGAAGGTATCCCCGGCCGACAATTTTTCCGCCACATTGGCCGCCAGCTTTTTGCCGTTGCCCAGGAACGTGCCGTAGGACGATCCCAGATCGGTGATGATAAAGCAGTCTTCATTCGGGTCGTAGACTACCTGGCAGTGCCGCCCGCTGATACCCGGCGCATTCTTATCAAATACAATGTTGCAGGCCGCCGGATCGCGTCCAATAACCACCTTGCCCTTCAATAGATCAAAGCTCTGGCCCGCATATTTTCCTGTCACGCCCCGCAGCACAGCGCGTTTTCCTACAGAACCGCGGCCGCTCCTGGCAGACGCTTTGTTCGCTCCTGCACCGGCAGACGCTGGGGCGCCCTGTCCGTTCTTCTGGGACATTACCAGCAGGATGATGCCGCCTGCCAGCGCCAGCACGCCGATGGGCAGGAACACATAGGCCATCCAGCCGTTGCTTGGTCTGTTCCGCCAAGCGTATAGGGGTATTTTTTCATTCGCTGTCAAGTATTAATCAGCTCATCGGTAATAATGGCATAGTTCATATCAAGGCTCAGCCCCGTATTGGGATCCACTGCACCCGCCGTGTTGATACCGATCACATTCCCTTTTCGTCAACAAGAGGCCCCGGAATTTCCGCCAGCGATGGAAACATCCATCTGGAACGCTTCATAAGTTGCCCAGGTTGTGGTTGTACGCTTGCTTATGATGCCTTTTGTCATGGTGATATCGTCTTTATCAAATGTTTTATAGCTTTGTCTGTCTGCAGAATTACCCGGATAACCAAGAGCATACGCAGTTTCACCAATGTTTACACCGTCCGATTCTCTAAGGCGGAGGGCGGTTCTTTTATCGGTTGCCGACGGAAGCTTTAAAATTGCAATATCTTTTTCAGATGACGGTGAAAAATATACCACTTTCGGATTTACAAAATCGTTTTCCGCAGCAGAGAAATATACGCTTACTTCCCCGCCGTATAAACTTGAATCGATTCGCGGATAGGTATACGCTTTTTCAATAACATGACCGTTCGTCACAATATATTCAATGGGTTCTCCCGGTTTGCCAATTGCCCAGCCTGTGCCCCAGCCGCTTTCGCTGTTGCCCTGGTTGTCGTACACTGTTGCATATACCATAACGATGCCATTGCGCGCCTCATAGGGGATCCATGCCGCCCCCGCCTGCAATGCCCAATACGCCGAACACGGCAAAAAACCAATCCTACAACCAGCAAAATAATGGCTGTATTTGCTTGCTAGATGCTTTTTGTTTCCATTTATTCTTTTCTCCTTTATCCGTGATATTTCAATGCGATTGCCGTATAGTTATCCTGACCCGGCTTTCCGGCGGCCAGGATCTCCTCTTCCAGCTTGTCGCAGCACGCCTGGGGGGGAGCGCCATAGCTTCCCGGATCTGCTTTAAGGTCAGGGTGTCGCTCACCCCGTCCGAGCAGAGCAGCAGCGTCCTCCGGCTGGAGGGAAAAGGGCATACGGGTATAGTCGCATTTACTTCTTCTTTGCCTATGTACTCCGAAAGGGCTCCCTGCCTGGGGATCTTGAAACGCTTCCTCCACGGGGAACGCCCGTCCAATGCCCGCAAAATCAGTTCATTCTTATATTCCTGCCGGATTTCAGCCCATAGAGTTTGCCTTCCCGGAGCAGGAACAGATCGCTGTCGCCTACGCACCAGAAAGAGAGACGAGTCTCCTTTGAGCAGGGCCGCCACCAGGGTAGTCCCGCCGTGCCCGCGAAACTGCTGATAGACTCTGGCGCTTCGCTGGTATACCCAGCCGGGCACATCGCTGTCATCTGCCCAAGAGAAAATACCCACGAGTTCCGATACCGTTTCCGCAGCGATCATGCCGCCCTCCGCCATACCGCCCATACCGTCGCACAGCACAGCGAGCAGCCCGTCTTCCTCATAACGATCCATGCGGGAGATGCCGAAAGCGTCCTGCTGTTCTTCCCGGCTGCCAACGCCCTGTAGGTTGGCAAGCTCCAGTTCCGGCAGCGGTTCCGGACGTTCCGTAATCGGTTCTTCCACCGCCTGATCACCCCGCTTCTTTTTCTTCTTCCGCCGTATCAGGAAAAAGGCAAGGATCAGCGCTAATAGAAGCGCTGCGCCCGCCGCAACCGCCATCCAGACGCGGATGACGGTATCCGGAAACAGCGGCTGGTTTAGCCATGAAAGTACACGCTCCATCCTTTACTCCTCATCCCATTTGAATTTATCTCCGCACAAGGGGCAGGAAGAGGAGCTGGCTCTTGCCCACCTCGATCACATCGTAGGCTTTTAAAGGACGAACCATTTCCACCTGTTCGTCGTTGCAGTAAGTGATGCCCCCTGCCCTGGCCGGGAGAAAGGGAAAAGCTGTTATGCTTGTTGCGTCATATGTAACCAATGCATGGCTTTCTCTGGACACGGTATCGTCATCTGCCAGGGCCACATCCATCGCCGCCGCCCGACCGATGAAATTCCTTCCCGCTACCAGCTTGTAATCCGCGCCGCGATTGGGACCGGAAATGCAGACCAGAAATCCCACGGCAGGATCAATTCCAATCTTCTTTTTGATGATGCCCACCGTCTTTGCCCCTGTCTGCTTCCGATGCAGCGCCGCCTGGTACGGCTGCCACGGTTTTCCCCACCGAGCTGGCCGCAACCGTCTTGCCGACCCCCGCGCCCTCCTGGCAGTAGGGGCAGCTATCGAACCGGGACTCATCGTAAAAATGGCCATTGTCACACTGTTTCATGATCGTTTTCCTCCTAAAATCAAATTGTTAAGGGCTGTCCAAATCCATTCCTGGACTTTTTACCGTTTTTACTGTATCGTTTTTTGAGGGATTTGTGCAGGCCGCTTTAGCGCCAATATGCCAAAATCCATGGCGCACCTGCGCCAATCTGCATTTTTCGCGGCAATCTCGGGAAAATACAGCTATCTTATCAGCTCCTGATATTCCGGATCTGCTTCCCTGATCTCCCATACCAGTTTCCAAAGCTCATCGTCACCGAAAAGAACATAGCACCTCCTCATCGGCTCCTCTGAACTTTCGTTCATCAAACCCGAAATTGCAGGTATCCCCTTCCGCCGTAACAAACTCCAGGATCCGGGTTGTCTGTAGAACGGACGGAAGACTTGGATACGACTGTTGCTTCCCTAACGCCTGCAGGATCCCGGAGATGATCTCCTCATCCGTCGTTTGGTAGCTTGCCGCCGTCTCCGTCCAATAATGAAAGACCAACTCTGCCGGCAGTTCCTCCTGCGTTTGATTCAGAAATTCCTTTTGGCTTTCCGTACAATAGGCTCGAAGCGACCTGTCCGCAGGGGCGCATCCGGCCAGAACACACATTACAGCCAGAAGCACCGCCACCATTCTCCTTTTCATCCGCTCCTCTTTCTTTCTATCATGGGGTGAACTGTTTTTGAATAACACTCTGGCGCTTAGTTCTTGACACAAAAAAGTCAAATCTTTGTTTTTAACGGTTCTATCGTATCGTTTTTTAAGGATTTGTGCAGGCCGCTTTCGCGCCAATTTACAAAGAACCATGTGGCGCACCTGCGCCAATCCGTTTTTTCACAAAAGCCAAGAAAGGGAGCGGCTACTTCTTGATGTAGCTGCTCCCTCTGGCTTTATAATCAGCCCGATTGGTTGAAATTGTAGGAAAATCAATAATTCGGAGGATTACATATTGTTAGCGAGTGATCAGGTGCAAAACAGTCTTTTTTGAATTTTAAAACCTTTTTTTCACAAAATGGCACAGGTGCGCCACGATTATTTTCAGTTTGGCGCTGAAGCGACCTATCAAAAAACAGGCCTCCTGTTATGATAAAAACGAAAAGTTTACTGATAGACGGTCAGGCAGGGCACAGAATATCATAAAAAGTTCCAGCCAGTGTATCACGGACGCAGTATCAGAAAGGAGATATGACATGTATTCAAGGTTAAGGCAGTACCACCTCATTGGTGCAATTGGAGGGTTTCTTACAGTTCTCACCGCAATTATTAGCTTGGCAGTTTCCGCATCATACTACATAAGCACGGGAGCACTTATTATGGTGAACATACTGAGTATTGCCTCCAACGGCTTGCTCGCAGTCTATTTTTTGGGAGCATTCAGCATTTCGCGTGATAGTCTCATTAAAATTGGCAGCCTGATAGCGGGGATAGGCCTTGGATGGAATATCCTGCTCGCAATTCTCCAGATGGCGGGAGTGTACGTTTTTGTTCTGGCTCTTCTTGGGGCTCTCGTTATGATGGCAGGGGTTGTGATCGCCTGTATCAAATTCATCATGCTCTTCCAGAGAGACGCTTTTGTCGTGGTGTTCTGCGTGTTTATTTTCCTAGGGCTTCTGCTGTCTTTATTCTGGACATGGGCCAGTATGATAACCGGTGCCGGATTGGGTGGCCTGCTGATCTATTTTTATACCCATAACATCACCTACTAATTGACTTTTACATCCAGAATATTTTCTCTTCTTGTATTACCGTAGCTGCTTTTGTGGCTGCGGTAATATGGTAGTTGGGGCGCAGAAAAACATGAGGTTCAAATCGCAGAAAGTCACCCCAGGAATATACGGTTTTATCCAGAAGGAATGCCCGTTTAAGGCTAAACAAAACGGAATATACGTTCTGTAAAATCACCAATCGCAAACCGTTGTTTCTCCAAAATCATTGAAAATTCGAGTCATTTATAGTATAATCATTTGTACTTATACCATTGCAGAGAAAGGAGGTAAAATGGGACCTATGATGATAAAGAAAGTCTTCATAAAACCGAAATCCATTTACGCTATTCTGCTGCTTGGTATTTTTACCTTTCTATTCCTTGGAACCGAGTATTTGTATGTGAATATGATTTCGCTTACGGCTGGGGAAGAAAAAACGGTGCTCGCGCAAAACTACGCATTAGGAGTAAGCGCCATTGGCTTTTTACTGTATCCGTTGTTTCATCGTTTTTGAAAAAGCGAGCACAAATCGTTGGGCTTTCTATCCTTGCATTGGCAACGGCTGTATGCACTTTTGGGTTCAAAAGCACATTTCATATTCGTCCACTCTGCTCTCCGGAATGGCATTGTTCCTGTTTCTGGGGATATTGGGAAGCGCGGCCCACTACCTGTTTTTCAAACTGGCGAGGATCGCACCCACCTGGCGCGTATGGTTGGTGTCTCCTATGCACTTGGGGATCTTCCTACAGTTTCTAAATAACAATCTTGTGGATCTGGAAACTGCGGAAGCCTTGATACTTTCACTCTCTGCCATTGTAGCGTTAGCGCTATTGCTGAAAGGCAGAAAGGATTTGCTTCCAGGAGACTGCGGAAGCGGAAGAACTCCAGTCCCCCGCCATAGAGGATGATGGGAAGGGAACCCGAAAGAAGATCGCCGCCGGCGGACTCCTTGCACTGCTTGTCATCCTGATGGCATGTATCTTCAGTACGCTGGACAACGCGGTCACCATGCATCATGTGGCAGGTACTGACATTGGGCGATGGCCGCGGCTTTTGCTGGCGGCAAGCGGCCTTTTGGCCGGCTTTCTTTTTGATATCCGAAAGCGGAAATTTATGACCATGATGATGTACTGCGTCATGCTGTTATCCGTCATCTGTGTGGTAGTACTCAAGCTGGGCGGCCCGTTTTTGATCGGCCTGATCGTATTCTATCTCTCCGCTGGATTTTTTGTGGTATTCTTTACCACCAGCTTTCTGGATTTCGCCCGCCATATGCAGACGCCGAGCGCTATGGGCCGGTATGGGGCGCGCCATGAATAACATGAGCGCCGCTTTGCTTGCCAACGCCTCTGTAGCGCTGCTTGTTTCTGACAGTAATGGTATGGCATCCATCATTCTGGCGCTGGTCCTGTTTGTAGCTGTCAGCGTAGTAATCTCTCTATACACAGCCCTGGATGCCGGTTTCATCCGGCACCCCCAAGGATATCCCGACAGACCTGGACCCTCAGGAAGCGTTCCGTCTCCTTTGTCGGAGCTGTTTATCCTTACGCCCAAGGAAACCGAAGTATTTGACAAGCTGGTCAATTCAGGAGGAAAGTATTCAGGAGATCGCAGATGGACTGTATCTGTCCCGCCGAACCTGTCAGCGGCATATTGCGGCGATCTACGAGAAAGCGGGTGTAAAATCCGCATGGGGTTGTACCAGCTCTATATAGAAAAACAGCGCAGATTATAACCGATAAAATGGAATGAAATACGACTGAAATCTTGAATTTTGTGCTTTGATGTGGTAAACCTTATAAGGAGTGTTGTTGCTATTAACACCTCCGAGGGCAAAAAAGGCTAATTCTCGGAGAATAAAGAAAATTAACCTGACCTTCTTCGAGTTTTAGAAAAAACGAAGGAGGTCTTTTTGTATGAAGGCAAAAAGCATCAACGCGGCTGCTTGGCATTTTGCCCTGCTGCCTGCTGACGATAGGACTTCTTCCTCGGAAAAATCACATGGGATTCCACTACTGGGACACTCACTTTAGAAAATGCCAATCTCAGAGATTTTAATAATGATCCTAAATACACATACGGCATTTGGATTGATGGTGCTGACACCAGCAATCCGAAACATTAACCGTAATTTTAAAGGGGACAAATTATATTGGCGACGATACCAAAACGGCATTGTATTCAGCATTGTTGTACAAAATCACAATTCAACTTCAAGAAGGAGGCAATATTCGTGATCAAATTTAACAGAGAACGGCTTTACGACAAAATCTATGCCTGCTGGATCGGGAAAAATATCGGCGGCACCATGGGCACGCCCTATGAAGGTTCCCGCGCACTTAATGACATTTCGGGTTTTGTCACCCCGCCTGGCGAACCTCTGCCCAACGACGATCTCGATCTGCAGCTTGTCTGGCTGCGCGCTATGGATGAGGTTGGCATTGATAAAGTGGATTCCAAAGTGCTTGGAGAATACTGGATGAGCTATGTCGGCCCCTGCTGGAACGAATATGGAGTTTGCAAGGCGAATATGGCGACCGGTATTTTGCCTCCATTGTCTGGAGAACTGCATAACGAGGAGTGGAAGCATTCTAATGGCGCATGGATTCGTACTGAAATCTGGGCTTCCGTATTTCCCGGCGACCCGGAAAGCGCAATTCGGTATGCCTTTGAAGACGCGTGCGTGGACCACGGCTTCGGCGAGGGCAGCTATGCGGCTATCTTTGTAGCCGCCATGGAAAGCGCCGCGTTTATCATTGACGAGATCCACACACTTATTCGCATTGGACTATCCAAAATTCCCACAGATTGCCGCGTCGCCCGAAGCGTGAGAATCGTTCTCGACGGACACAAGCAAGGTTTAGACTGGAAAACCGTTCGTGAACAGCTTGTCGAAGACAGCGTTGATCTCGGCTGGTTCCAGGCGCCGGCCAACGTTGCCTTTGCCATTCTGGGCCTGCTTTTTGGAGGGTGCGACTTCAAAAGTCCATGATCCTTGCCATTAACTGCGGCGACGATACCGACTGTACTGGCGCGACTGTCGGAGCTCTGCTCGGCATCATGAAAGGAACGGCCGGAATTCCGGAGGATTGGAGGCAGTATATAGGCGATAATATTGCCACCATTGCCATCATTCGCGGCACCGGTTATTTTCCCTCCACCTGCGCACAGCTCACACAGTGTGTAATGAACCTCATTCCCACGGCAAATCGTACGGATAATTGGAGTGTAATCCGCGGTGAAACAAAAATGGAACTGACCGATGGACCGGACGATTTCAGTGAAGTAACGCCCGAATCTTTTCTAGGCAGCGCCTTTGTGGACCATATGTTTCAGCGTTCCCACTATTCCTACACTGTATCAAACTGCTATGCGACCGTGCTTGTTGAATATGAAACCGAACCGGTCATAACCCCGGGCGGTTCGCTAAAGGCCGCATCACGGTTATTCCGGAAAAGATGGAGAACCAAAACACTTTCAGCTTCGCTGGGTAACGAGGGCACCGACCAATCGGTGCCCTTATTTCCAAGAGGAAAGAAAAGAGCCTGGAGCGCAAATTGGCTCCAGGCCCTGCCTGGCTCCCCAAGTTGGACTCGAACCAACGACCCTGCGGTTAACAGCCGCATGCTCTACCGACTGAGCTATTGAGGATTATATAATATTCAGTTGTATGCTCTCTCATGGCGCAGGGTCGTTGGTTCCCCAACTCCCCCTTGCGGAATTGTCGCGGCTTTGCGCAGGCACAGCCTGCTTGATCCGCTCTGTTCCGCTGCGGCTTCGGCGGCTCGCTTCTTCCGCCACAGGCGGCGCTCGCCTCCTCAGTGGTTAACAGCCGCATGCTCTACCGACTGAGCTATTGAGGATTATATAGTATTCAGTTTGTATGCTCTCGTTCAGACTCGTGCTTTGCGCAGGCCCGTGGCTTTTGCACGACGGCGGCAGAAGGGATCTCTACCGGCAGCGGCCGCATTCTTTCGCCTCCTGGCGAAATTGGTGGCCGCCTGCTTGACTTTCGGCGGCTCCTTCTTCCGACGCACAGCCGCATGCTCTACCGACTGAGCTATTGAGGATTATATAGTATTTAGTTGTATGCTCTCTCATGGCTCAGGGTCGTTTTGGTTTAAACTCCCCCATTCTTTCGGGCGAATTGGAGCGGCTTTGCGCAGGCGCAGCCTGAGCTTGATCCGCTATTTAGTTCCGCTCTGCGGCTCGGCCGTGGCTTTTTCCGACAGCGCAGGCGGGCAACGGCCGTATTCTTTCGCCTCCTCGAGTGGTTAACTTTATCCCGACCGCATGCCGCATGCCGACTGAGCTATTGAGGATTATATAGTATTCAGTTGTATGCTCTCTGTTCAGGCTCGTGCAAAACCGTGGCTTTTGCACGACGGCGGAGGGATCAGGCAGCGGCCGCATTCTTTCGCCCCTGGCGAAAATTGATGGCCGCGCTCTCCCGTCGCATAGTTGGTGTCACTCTCTCCGGAATGAAAAAATGTATGCCGGCGCCGACCTATCTTCCCGGGACCCTGCGGTCCAAGTATTGTGGGCACTGATGAGCTTAACTTCCGTGTTCGGGATGGGAACGGGTGTATCCTCACCGTCATTGGCACCGGCACACTTGTATAGCACGCCTTTTGGGCTTTACTACCTTGGTTATCTTTTTTCCTACCCAGGTTTTCTTTTTCTTTTGCTTGTGGTGACCCGTATGGGAATCGAACCCATGTTACCGGCGTGAGAGGCCGGTGTCTTAACCTCTTGACCAACGGGCCTCGACTCTCTTCTGCCTTCCACAAGCCGCCATCCTCTGGCTGGTGCACCTTCAGGGACTCGAACCGGGGACCCACTGATTAAGAGTCAGTTGCTCTACCAACTGAGCTAAAGGTGCTCATTCCTGCTCCCGCACCCTCAAAACCAAACGACACTTCCTTAAACTTCAAGAACCATTTTTGGGTCAAGTCCTCGACCGATTAGTACTGGTCAACTTAACACATTACTGTGCGTACATCTCCAGCCTATCTACCTTGTAGTCTTCAAGGGGTCTTACTAGCTTACGCTATGGGATATCTTATCTTGAGATGGGCTTCACGCTTAGATGCTTTCAGCGTTTATCCCTGCCGTACATAGCTACCCGGCCGTGCCATTGGCATGACAACCGGTACACCATCGGTACGTCCATCCCGGTCCTCTCGTACTAGGGACAGCCTCTCTCAAATATCCTACGCCCGCGATAGATAGGGACCGAACTGTCTCACGACGTTCTGAACCCAGCTCGCGTACCACTTTAATTGGCGAACAGCCAAACCCTTGGGACCGAATTCAGCCCCAGGATGTGATGAGCCGACATCGAGGTGCCAAACCTCCCCGTCGATATGGACTCTTGGGGGAGATAAGCCTGTTATCCCCAGGGTAGCTTTTATCCGTTGAGCGACGGCATTTCCACTCACATACCGCCGGATCACTAACTCCAACTTTCGTTCCTGCTCGGCCCGTCGGCCTCGCAGTCAGGCTGGCTTTTGCGTTTGCACTCTTTGCACGATTTCCGTCCGTGCTGAGCCAACCTTTGAGCGCCTCCGTTACTCTTTATGGAGGCGACCGCCCCAGTCAAACTGCCCACCTGACAATGTCCCCCCGCCGGATAACGGCGGCAGGTTAGAATCCCGATAATCCAAGAGAGGTATCCCAACGGCGACTCCACCCCGGCTGGCGCCAAGGCTTCGCAGTCTCCCTCCTATCCTGTACATGAACTACCAAAATCCAATATCAAGCTACAGTAAAGCTCCATGGGGTCTTTCCGTCTAATCGCGGGTAACCGGCATCTTCACCGGTACTACAACTTCGCCGGGCAGGTTGTTGAGACAGCGCCCAGATCGTTACACCATTCGTGCGGGTCAGAACTTACCTGACAAGGAATTTCGCTACCTTAGGACCGTTATAGTTACGGCCGCCGTTTACCGGGGCTTCGGGTCAGAGCTTCGCTTGCGCTAACCCCTCTCCTTAACCTTCCGGCACTGGGCAGGCGTCAGCCCCTATACTTCATCTTTCGATTTAGCAGAGACCTGTGTTTTTGCTAAACAGTCGCCTGGGCCTTTTCACTGCGACCTCTTTCGAGGTACCCCTTATCCCTAAGTTACGGGGTCATTTTGCCGAGTTCCTTAACAACCTTTCTCTCGCCGGCCTTAGGATTCTCTCCTCGTCTACCTGTGTCGGTTTGCGGTACGGACGCCTGTACCAATACACACAACTTTTCTCGCCTCAGGGCATCGCCCTGTCCGGGCTACCAACGCCGGCAGGGGGCTATCCCCAAAGTGTCATTGTGCTTAACAATACAAGCGGCTACGGAATTTCTACCGTATGTGCATCGACTACGCCTCTCGGCCTCGCCTTAGCTTCCGGCTTACCTAGGGCGGACGAACCTTCCCCCTAGAAACCTCAGATTTTCGGCCATTATGATTCTCGCATAATTCTCGCTACTCATTCCGGCATTCTCACTCCTATACAGTCCACATGTGCTTCCGCTCATGCTTCGCCCCGCTATACGACGCTCCCCTACCCATCTTTCGATGCCTAAATTTCGGTTGTATGCTTAGCCCCGTTACATCTTCCGCGCGGAAGGACTCGATCAGTGAGCTATTACGCACTCTTTGAATGTGTGGCTGCTTCTAAGCCAACATCCTGACTGTTTTAGCCTTTCCACTTCCTTTTCCACTTAGCATACATTTGGGACCTTAATTGTAGGTCTGGGCTGTTTCCCTTTTGACCATGAAACTTATCTCCCATAGTCTGACTCCTGCTACGGATTCTCTGGCATTCTTAGTTTGATAAAGTTCGGTAACCTCTCGGCCCCTAGCTTATTCAGTGCTTTACCTCCAGTAATCCTTGCGCAAGGCTAGCCCTAAAGCTATTTCGGGGAGAACCAGCTATCTCCGAGTTCGATTGGAATTTCACCGCTACCCACACCTCATCCGCCATCTTTTCAACGATGGTCGGTTCGGCCCTCCATGACGTTTTACCGTCACTTCAGCCTGGACATGGGTAGGTCACCCGGTTTCGGGTCTTGGGCATGCAACTGCTCGCGCTGTTCACACTCGGTTTCCCTTCGGCTCCGCACCTGAGGTGCTTAACCTCGCTCCACACATAAACTCGCCGGACCGTTCTACAAAAAGTACCTCATCGGGCCTTGACGCCCTTTGAGTGCTTGTAAACACAAGGTTTCAGGTTCTCTTTCACTCCCCTCTCGGGGTGCTTTTCACCTTTCCCTCACGGTACTGCTTCACTATCGGTCACTTGGTAGTATTTAGGCTTGGAGGGTGGTCCCCCCTGTCTTCCCACCGGATTCCCCGTGTCCGGCGGTACTCTGGATCCAGCGCGCCTGCTCTCAATTTCGCCTACGGGACTCTCACCCCTATGGTTTGGCTTCCCAGCCAATTCGGCTATCTCCTTCAGTACGCTTTGCTGTCCTAAACCCCAGAAATATTGCTATCCCTGGTTTAGCCTCTTCCGCGTTCGCTCGCCACTACTGGCGGAATCTCTGTTGATTTCTCTTCCTCGCCCTACTTAGATGTTTCAGTTCAGGCGGTTCCCCTCATATGCCTATGGATTCAGCATATGATACATGGGCTTGACCCCATGTGGGTTTCCCCATTCGGACACCCGCGGATCTCTGATTATTTGCATCTCCCCGCGGCTTTTCGCAGCTTGTCGCGTCCTTCGTCGGCTCCCAGTGCCAAGGCATTCCCCTTGTGCTCTTTCTAACTTGACCGTCTAGTTCTCTCTAGCTTAAGAATTATACGAGTACTTTAAGTTGTAGGTTACATGGCTTCTACGCCATGCTTACCTGCTTCTCTTCTTTACTCGCTTTCGTGTCGTTCGGTTTTCAAGGTGCGGTGAAGTGCAAGCTCCAATGGACCACTGCAATCCCTGCTTGAACTGCTGGTGGAGATAAGCGGATCGAACCACTGACCCCCTGCTTATCAAGGCAGGTGCTCTCCCAGCCTGAGCTATACCCCATATATCTAATTGTTCCAAAGGGCCTTCAGAATCGAACAACGGAATAGGAGCGACTCTGTTCTGACCAGAGTATTGGCGATGCGAATCGCTTCGCTTCGCTCTTCTCCTTAGAAAGGAGGTGATCCAGCCGCACCTTCCGATACGGCTACCTTGTTACGACTTCACCCCAATTACCAATTTCACCTTCGGCTGCTGCCTCCTTGCGGTTAGCTCACAGACTTCGGGTGCCACCGGCTCTCATGGTGTGACGGGCGGTGTGTACAAGGCCCGGGAACGTATTCACCGCGGCATGCTGATCCGCGATTACTAGCAATTCCGACTTCATACAGGCGGGTTTCAGCCTGCAATCCGAACTGAGACGGCTTTTGGCGATTTGCTCCGGCTCGCGCCTTCGCTTCCCTTTGTTGGCCGCCATTGTAGTACGTGTGTAGCCCAGGTCATAAGGGGCATGATGATTTGACGTCGTCCCCACCTTCCTCCGTTTTGTCAACGGCAGTCCCATTAGAGTGCTCTTGCGTAGCAACTAACAGCAAGGGTTGCGCTCGTTGCGGGACTTAACCCAACATCTCACGACACGAGCTGACGACAACCATGCACCACCTGTCTCAACTTTCCCCGAAGGGCACCTGATGCATCTCTGCTTCGTTAGTTGGATGTCAAGACCTGGTAAGGTTCTTCGCGTTGCTTCGAATTAATCCACATACTCCACTGCTTGTGCGGGTCCCCGTCAATTCCTTTGAGTTTCAACCTTGCGGTCGTACTCCCCAGGTGGGATACTTATTGTGTTTACTCCGGCACGGAGGGGGTCAGTACCCCCACACCTAGTAATCATCGTTTACAGTGTGGACTACCAGGGTATCTAATCCTGTTTGCTCCCCACGCTTTCGTGCCTCAGCGTCAGTCTAAGCCCAGTAAGCCGCCTTCGCCACTGGTGTTCCTCCCAATATCTACGCATTCCACCGCTACACTAGGAATTCCGCTTACCTCTACTTCACTCAAGCTCCCAAGTTTCAAATGCAGCCCCGCAGTTGAGCCGCGGCATTTCACATCTGACTTTACATCCCGCCTACGCACCCTTTACACCCAATAATTCCGGATAACGCTCGCCACCTACGTATTACCGCGACTGCTGGCACGTAGTTAGCCGGAGCTTCCTCCCTGGGTACCGTCACTCTATTCGTCCCCAAGGACAGAGGTTTACAACCCGAAGGCCTTCATCCCTCACGCGGCGTTGCTGCATCAGAGTTCCCTCCATTGTGCAATATCCCCCACTGCTGCCTCCGTAGGAGTCTGGGCCGTATCTCAGTCCCAATGTGGCCGATCAACCTCTCAGTTCGGCTACTGATCGTAGGCTTGGTGAGCCGTTACCTCACCAACTACCTAATCAGACGCGAGCTCATCACAGAGCGGATTGCTCGCTTTGGTATATCCGCGATGCCACGGTTATACGTTATGCGGTATTAGCACACGTTTCCATGTGTTATCCCACTCTCTGCGGCAGATTGCTCACGCGTTACTCACCAGTCCGCCACTAGGTTTGCATAGCAAGCTACGCATCCCCCGTTCGACTTGCATGTGTTAGGCACGCCGCCAGCGTTCGTCCTGAGCCAGGATCAAACTCTCTATTTTAAATTTGTCAAGAGGTTTTTCTTACAAAATATTTCAAAAATATTACGGACCCGTACGGACGCCTTCTGACCATCTCCGCTGATATGCCGGCCGATACCGACTGAACGGACGCAGGACCATGCATCCCATCTGAACCAAGCCGCATGGACCAGCAGCATTCAATCGCAGCCGGTCCATGCACATAGTGACAAAACGCACGCTACCAGTTCTTCACTTCCCGGATAAAATCGGCGAGGCGTTCGGCTTCACGCAGATTTACGTCCACGCGGGGATGCCCTCGTTTCCGTATTCATGCCGGAAAGAATATACGTTTGTATCCCCGCTCTCATTCAGCTCCCGCACCACGTTTTCCAGATTTGGATACAGGTCGTCTATAATCAGGCCCATGGTAAAGATAATCGCAGCGTCCGGGTTTTCCGCCCGGATGGACTGCGCAAACGCCTTTGCCGCCTGTTCGTACTGCGCGGGCCCGTCTTCCCCTTCCGCGAGGACGGCGTCCCGATCGTTCGTGCCAAGCGATACGATCACAACATCGGCAGGGCGCGAAAAATCCCATTTTTTGCTGAGACTTGTCGTTAAACAAATCGGTATATGGATACAACGACGGCACAGCCATATTGACGTCTATGTCCGTTCGTATGGCGGACAGCGTCTTCCACATCCCCCATCCCGAAGCGCACAGCATATTGATATCCGCGTCCAGCCGGCGCGCGATTTCCGCCGGATAGGTGAGATACCCATCCTCACAGGAGGGGTCGTACACTTCCTTATCCGCGCTCGACAATATATCTATACCGCAGAGAATCGAATCGCCGAAGGCCCGATCAGCCGCTCTTTCGCCGGCGGCGGATCGAGCAGCTCGCCGCCGGCGGACAGGCGGATATCCGTCAGCGCGATCTGATTATACGCATTCTGCGTAGACTTGACGACTTTTTACGGTATGTTCGCCCGCCGGCAGGCCTTCCGCAATCGTGACCCATGCGGCGTCGCCTTTCATGACCTGGAATTTTTTCGCCCAGGAAGGATCCTGCTCGCCGTCGATAAACACCTGGATATAGGGGCTGGCGTTCGGCATGGTGCGCGTTGTCGCCTGCATTTTCAATGCGGCGCCCGTACCATGGAAGCGAAACTCTATCCCGCTCTGGGTCCAGCCGAGCATATAGGCGGCCCTGTCCTCCAGATACGCGACGCGGCCCAGAAACCGTACATTTTCATCCGTGATTGCGATCGCTCCCTCTTCCCGCGGCTCCGGCTGCCCGGACGACACGCAGCCGGACTGTGCAGACTGACTGGGCACAGTGTCGGTTTCTGATGCAGCGGGAGCCTGCCCGGAGCAGGCGGGAGAGAGAAGAGACAGACGGCGGCCAGAAGCAGTGAGAGTACTTTTGGATCGCTTTCATAAAAATGCACCTCTTTTTTATAATGCGGAAATAACGGTTCAATACAGACGCCAATCTTATACCGCCGAAAAAGTCCCAACGCCGCCTAACGCGCGGGGTCGGTCATGCGGCGAACGATCACGCCGTCCGACTTTTGTGTCGCCGCCTGCCGATTCATAACGCGCATCGCGGCATACCAAACGGCAATTCCAATGACAAACCCGAGCCAGACAGTACCGGCGCCGAACACGGACCCAAACAGTATGCACAGCCCCAAAATGAGCAGGAGCGGCAGGATGTACACGACAAACGCGATTTTGTAAGGCGGCTTATCCGGCACCTCTACATACACCATATCCCCGGCCGGGTACTGCGCGGGGTTTTCCGCCTGGATATAATTCGCGGTTCTGGCAGGCGCCGCAGCTTTTGTGCAGGCGTGCCCGCAGGCCGTATCGCGCACGATGGCGACCTGCGCCCGACCGCCCTCTGTCCGTATAATTCTACCCAGCACTTCCAAAACTATCGCTCTCCTTTCCGGGCGCGGGCCTGTATGATCCGCTCCGCGACGGCGAGCCCGTCCACGGCTGCGCTCATGATCCCGCCCGCATACCCGGCGCCCTCGCCGCACGGGTACAGGCCGCCGAGATCCGCGGCTTCAAAATCCTCTCCGCGCGGGATGCGGACCGGGCTGGACGTACGCGTCTCCACCCCAGTCAAAAGCCCGTCGGGATCCCGCATAAAGGCGTGCGTCGATCCGAAACGCGTCAGGCCCATATGCAGATACTCCCGCACAAAGTCCGGCAGGATATCGTTCAGATCCGAAAACACCGTTTCTCTGGGATAGGTCGGCCGCACGCGCCCAAGAGCCGCAGTGCGGCGGCCGTCCAGAAAATCTGCCGCGCGCTGTACCGGCGCGCCGTAGCCCCCGCCGCCAGCCGCATAGGCGGCCTGCTCCAGGCGGCGCTGCAGCGCAATTCCCGCAAACGGGTCGCCGCCGAAATCCTCCGGCAGCACGGATACGCACAGGGCGCTGTTGCCGTTGGCGCCGTCGCGCGCAAAGGCGCTCATTCCGTTTGTCACTACGCCGCCCGCCTCGCTGGCCGCGGCGACGACCTGGCCGCCGGGGCACATGCAGAAAGAGTATACGCCGCGCTTTCCGCGGCGGTATGACAGGGCGTACTCGGCCGGACCGAGCAGCGGGTGCCCCGCATACACGCCGTACATGGCCGCGTCAATATCGCGCTGCAGGTGTTCGATGCGCACGCCCACGGAAAAGGGGTTTGGGGGAGAGGCTTACGCCCATGGATGCGAGCATGTCGAACACGGGCCGCGCGCTGTGTCCGCAGGCAAGGACCAGGCAGTCGGTCCCGATCTTTTCCACACCGCCGGCGACAACGCCCGCAACCTTCCCGTTCCAGACCTCGACGCGCGTCACGGGGGCCTCGAACACAACCTCCCCTCCCCACGCCTCAATCTGCCTGCGCAGCGCGCCGACGACGCCGGAGAGCTTATCCGTTCCCCAAATGCGGCCTGGCCAGATAGAGGATTTCCGGCGCGCCGGCCTCAACCATAGTCTGCAGCACAAAGCGGCAGCGCGGGTCACTGATCCGGGTTGTGAGCTTGCCGTCCGAGAAAGTGCCCGCGCCGCCTTCACCAAACTGAATATTCGCGGACTCGTCCAGCGCGCCGCCGGAGAAAAACGCATCCACCCTGGCGCGGCGTTTTTCCATCGCCGCGCCGCGCTCAAGAACAAAAGCGGGCGAAGCCCGGCGCGGGCGAGCAGATACGCGCAGAAAATCCCGGCCGGGCCGAAGCCGGCCACGACGGGCGCGGCCCGGCGCCGGCGCAGGAGGAAACCGCAGGCGGTTCATACTCCGCTACGGGCGACACGTCGGGGCCGCCGGCCGGCATATCGCCGGGAAAGCCTATGGTGTAGACAAAGCTCGGCCGTTCCCTGCGGGCGTCCAGCGCGGGCGGTAGACAAACGCGCCGCCGGCCCTGCGGCAGGCCCGCGCGCCGCGCAGCCTCGCTATAAGCGTCGTCCGCCGGCCGGTCAATGGGAAGCCGAATATTTTTACGACAAACATGTGATCCTCCAGCATGCAAGAAAGTTATGATATCGCACTCGTCCCCGGAAACCGCGCGCAGGCCGGAAGCAGACTCGCGGCACGGCCGGCGCGCAGGTGGGCAGCGCCCCAAAGCGGCAGCTCCGCCGCGCAGACGCCAGTGCGCCCGTTTGGCGGAGCCGCATATACTCCGAATGCTATTTTGCCGACAGTTCCACAGCGGCCTCCTGCCGCGTTCCGTACACTCCGGCGTTGACGTTTGTGGGCAGGCTGAACGTCACAGGCACAGAGACGACGCCGGTCGTGACGTTGACATTGCTCAGATCGACCGTAGCGACAATATCCGCCGCGCTCAGCTTATCCATCTCCGCCGCAAGGCCGCGCACGCGGATGGTAAACTCTTCCGTGTTGAGCTTGTACGAAGCGTTCTCGAACGTTTATCACGCTTACGCGCGTTACGTTAAACGTCTTGGAAACATGGTTTTCAAAGCCGTAGGTAACGCTGACGGTGGATGTGTCCGACCATATCCGATTGCTCAGAATCCGCGGCAGCTCGTATTTCTGCGTCTTGGAATATTCAATCCGGCTGGTGTCAACCGAATCAAAGGGGTGATCTGGTTGATGTCCGCAACAAGGTCCTCCGACCATAGATGACAATGGACGCGGGCTGGATATCCGCCTTGACAATTCCGGCATCGCTTCCGCCCATCGTGTTTTTATAGGTAACGGTAAGCGGCACTTCCTTTTCAACATAGACCGGCACGACGATATCCACGGCGGACACATCGGTTGTAACATACGGGTTCTTGACCTCGGCCCCGTCGTTGTCATACAGCACCAGGTCCATTCTCTCCGTTACGGTTGACTTGCGCTTGCTCAGATCGATTTCATACACGATGGAATCGCTGATGTTCTCCAGTACCGGATTTCGGTCCGGTGACGGTAATGCTTGCGGGATTCGCCTCCAGCGCGCTGCCGATTCGGTAGCCTCCGGCAGCTCGCCCGTCGTCTGCACCGTTACGTCCACGCTCTTCTCCTCAACCTCGTCAAAAGTGAGGGTGACGGACCGGACGGACTGGTATACGATCTGGAGGCCGTTCGCCGTGTCAAACGTGATATCCACGTCCAGCGTATAGACGCCGGGCTTGTCAACCGTGCGCAGATCCACAGCCGCGCGGATATTGTTTACGGAGCATGCTCACATCAATGCGCGGACCGGCAACCTCGATATCCACGAGCTGCTGCTCCGGCGCGCTCAAGGGTCAGGTTATTCCGCTGCGGGATGCTGCCGTCCAGCGTAATCTCAATGGGAATTTTGGTAAAGGTCTGCGTTCCCTCCGGATTGTAAATGCCGTTGTAATAGAACCAGATGGACAGCGCCGCCAGAAACGAGGGACGAGGAGAAAATATTGCTGCGCCAGAAGCGCTTTTTTGTTTTCATTGGTCCTTCTCCTTCCTCCGGAACAGTCCGGAACAGGCCGCGCTTGTCGCCGCTGTTCGCATTGGCGGGCATCATATGCTGCAGCAGCGCGGCTTCCAGCGTGTCGGAATTGAGGCGGCGGGTCAGGACCCCGTTGTGCGCCGTGCTGATTGTACCCGTCTCCTCGGAGACGACCACGACCAGGCAGTCCGAGTTTTCAGACATGCCGATGGCGGCGCGGTGGCGCGTGCCGAGCTCGGACGAAAGGTCTATATTCCGGGTCAGCGGCAGCACAGCCGGCGGCGAGAATCCGGGAATCGCGGACAATCGCGGCGCCGTCGTGCAGAGGCGACTTGGGATAGAATATGTTGAGCAGGAGCTCTTCCGACATCTGCGCGTTGAGCACCGTGCCGGAGTTGATAATATCGCCGAGCCGGGTGTTGCCCTCCACCACAATCAGAGCGCCTGTCCGGGTTTTGGACATCTGGACCGCAGCGCCCACAATCATGCGCGCCGCGCTCTGTACGGAATCCGAATCGGCCGAGGAATCGGCAAATATGGGAAGGTCGCGTATTTTACCGCGCCCCATCCGCTCCAGCAGGCTGCGGATTTCCGGCTGGAAGATGATGCATACCGCAAGCACGCCATAGCGGAGCACGCCCGAAACCAGCTGTGAAGTGACCGTCATCTTGAGCAGGCTCGCAAACAGCGTGGCGACGAGCAGAACGACCAGGCCCTTGATCAGCGGCGCAGCGCGCGTCTCGCGCAGGAACTTGATGATGATGAAAATGACGTATGTAACCAACAATATATCCAGCGTGTCGCTGAATATATTGAAGGATTTAAACGTATCGACAAACAATTCCCAAAAGTTGCTCATATGCGCTTCCCGCTCTTTTCAGTTGTTTTCTTTATTTTACCACAAAGCGGTGAATATTAAAACAACTTTATATTATTTTTTTAATAAGATAGGCCGGCTTTTCCATTTGCCTGCGGGTATTGAACATGCCCACGCTGACGCGGACAGCGCCGCGCTCCAGCGTGCCGAGCTTTTTGTGCGCGAGCGGAGCGCAGTGCAGCCGCCCCGCACGCAGACGCCCGCCTGGTCCAGGGAATCCGCGACTTCGTTGGAATGGCGGCCTTTCACGTTGAACGCGAGGATACCGGCGAAACGTTCGTCCGGTTTACCGGCATACAGCTCCACATGCGGCTGTACCGCGAGAAGCTGGTACAGGTACCGCGTCAGCGCCAGCTCGCGCGCCGCGATCTCCTGTACGCCGGCGGCGCGCACGGCGGCTATGCCCGCGTGCAGGCCGGCGATGGCCGGCGTGTTCAGGGTGCCCGCCTCGTAGCGCTCCGGCGACTCGTCCGGCATATGCTCCTGCAGAGACAGGTTGCCGGAGCCGCCGGCCATCAGCGGCGCGGGAAAGACGTGGCCGGAAAGGACCATGACGCCCGACCCCTGCGGGCCGTACAGGCCCTTATGCCCCGGCGCGCACAGAATGTCGATACCGTCCTGTTCCAGCGACAGCGGCTGATTTCCGCCGCCTGCGCGGCGTCGACTGTAAAATGAGCCCGCGTTCTTTTGCAAGCGCGCCGAGCCGGCGAACCGGCAGGCGCCGGCCGAGCAGGTTGGACGCTGCGGTTGCGACGAGCATTTTGGTTTCGGGACGGATGGCGCGCGGTAGGCGTCCACCGTCTCGTCGTCGTCGTATACAGGCTCACGGGTGCAACGTCGCACCGGACGCCCTGCTCGCGCAGACGGTAGACGGGCCGCAGCACGGAATTGTGTTCCAGGTCGCTCATCACGACATGGTCTCCGGGCCGCAGGCAGCCGAACAGGGCGATATTGAGCGCATGCGTCGCATTCTGGGTGAACACGACGTTTTCGGGCGCCGCGCCCGAACAGGTCGGCCACGTCGGTCCGGCAGGCGTAGACCGCCTCCGCCGCGCGCATGCTGATCGCATGTCCGCTGCGGCCGGGATTCCCGCCGTACTGCGTCACGGCCGCGCGCATGGCGGACGCAACGGACGGGGGCTTGGGAACGAAGAGGCCGCGTTGTCAAGGTATATCAACGCTCACACCTCCAAAGGGAGTGCTTTATGAAAACGCACGCCGTATTCGTAAAACGCCTGCATGGCCAGATCCGCATTTCTGGAATCGAGCGTCAGGCAATAGCTGCACCCCTGGTCTCCGGAGCGAGGCGGCGGGCTTTTCCACCCGCGACCAAATGCCCATGCGGGACAGTAGATCTTTCCCTTTATATGCATAGGTGACCGAGCTGCAAAGTATGCAAGTTAAATGATTCATTCACATCACCTGTTTTTTTCTTAATCGTTACAGTATACGGAGCCGCAGCGGAAATTGACACGCGGACGCTTTATGGCGCGCGCAGTATTTACAACCATCCCATTCTATTATATAATGGGTAAAAAGAAATCTGCGGGCCGGTACGGCGGCGGGTTGAATAAGACCGGGGCGAATCCATGGAACATCTGCTGTTTTCCGTCAATATCGTGCTTCCCCTGTTTCTGCTGCTTGCAATCGGGTATTTTCTGCGCATGATAAAATCATCGACGACGTGTTTGTGGACAAAGTATCCTCATTCGTCTACAAGTTCGCCATGCCCGTGATGCTGTTTTACAACATTTACACGTCCGACGTCCGGGCGTCTTTCAGCCCGCGCATCATAGTCTATGCCGTCGCGGTCACGCTCGTTACAGTGCTGCTGCTCTGCCTGATCGTGCCGCGCTTTTGTAAAGGGCAACAAAACGGGCGTTTGATTCAGGCCATATTCCGCAGCAACTTCCTGCTGTTCGCAACGCATATCATGGCGAGCATATACGGCAACGAATCGCTTGGCGAAACGCTGGTGCTCGTCGCGGTCATGGCGTTTGTCTACAACTTCTGCGCCGTCATCGTCCTCGCCGTATACTCCCGGCCAAACGCATGCGCTCGACAAGAAAAAAAGGCCATGGTAGACATTGCCAAAAACCCGCTGATCCTCGGCTCGGTGCTCGGGGTTGTGTTCGCGCTGATCGGTGCCGACCTGGGGACGGTCGTCAACGGCGTGCTGGACGACATCTCCAGCCTGTCCACCCGCTTGCGCTGATCGTGCTGGGCGGGCAGTTCAAATTCGCAAACGCGAAAAAGAACGGCAGGTACATCGCCGCCGCCGCTTTCGGCAAGCTGATCGCAGCGCCCGTGTTCGTCATCGGCGTTGCAATCCTGCTCGTTCCGGGGTTCGGACCTGGGGCTCATGCTCGCCATGTCCGCCTCGCCCACGGCGGTGAACAGCTATATCATGGCCCAGCAGGCCGGCGGCGACGGAAAACTCGCGGGTGAGGCCGTCGTGTTCACCTCCGCGCTGTCGGTCGTCACCATATTCCTGTTTGTGTTCGCGCTGCGCTCCCTGGGGCTTCTGTAACCGAAAGCCGCCAGCAACGAAAAAAGCCCGCCGGGACTCCGGCGGGCTTTGCATTGCGTCTTGCGGGGAAACGGATTATTCCTGCGGGCCGATCAGTTCCGGCCAGTTGGGCTGAGAGCCCATCGGAATGGTCACGCCGCCCTCGGCAAAGAGGGTCTGGCCGACGATGAAGCTGGCGTCTTCGGAGGCGAGGAAGACGATGCACTTGCCGATCTCCTCCGGCTTCTGCCAGCGGCCAAGCGGCATGTACTTCGCGGCTTCCTTCATGCCCTTCTTGAGGTCCTCCTGCGTCTTGGGATCCGCATAGATATCGGAGGTGGACATATCCACATAGCCCGGCGCGAACGCGTTGACGTTGATGCCGTAGGGTGCGAGCTCCAGGGCGACCGAACGGGTCATGCGCACAACGGCGGCGCGGGTGGTCGCATAGGTGGAGTGGCCGACAAAGTGCCGATGGCGTGCACGGAAGAAAGGTTGACAATCGCGCCCTTCTTGCCGGCGGCGATCATGATCTTGGCAGCGGCCTGCATCATGAAATAGGTGCCGCGGATATTGACCTCGGAAAGCAGGTTGAACTGCTCCTGGGTAACATCCAGGAAGTTCCAGGTCTTGGTGATGCCGACGTTGTTGACCATGGCGTCCAGCGGGCCGAACTCGTCGCAGAAATCGTTGAGCGTCTTGACCGACGCGTCTACGTCGCGGGTGTTCATGTAGTAGTATTTCGCCTTTACGCCCAGCGCTTCGATCTCTTTCTGCGTTCTCTTCGCGCCGTCTTCGTTGGAGGTGTAGGTGAACCCTACGTCGTAGCCGGCTTTCGCGAACTCAATCGCAATAGCCTTGCCGGTAACGTTGCTTGCGCCTGTTACAAATGCGACTTTCTTTGCCATATTTTTCTATCTCCTTTTTTTTATATGTACTGTATCCCTATGCAGGGCATTACATGTGTATGCCGCGCCGCGTCGGCCTCATATCCATATATACCGCCGCGCCGCGATTTTGGACAGGGCAAACCCGGTTTTATTCTACACAGGTCGCCACTTTCGCCATGAACGCGTCGAAGTCCGCCCGGCTGTCCATCACCGTAATCTCCACGCCGGATTGCACTTTTTCAAACGGCGCGAGATAGCGCAGGTCGCCCTGGTCCAGCTCGGCCTGCCTGCCGCCGGCAAGGCAGTTTGCGGGCATAATGCCGAGCGAATAGTCCGTTGAGCCCATCGAGCGCCACTCAATGATTTTGGGGAACATGCCATAGCGGAACCTGATGCCGAGGCCGAGCTCGTTTTCCGCGTTGTACGCGCAGGCGTAAACATCGCCGTTTTCGTCCTTGTACAGGTCGTGCGCGAACACGTTTTCCGGCTGTCCGTCCACCGGCTCGGTGATGTTCATCCACTCGTCGATCAGCGGCTCTGAATCCGCATTGCGCGCCTGCACCTTTTGCTCGGGATATACACTTTTCGCGCCTTTGCCCAGAATCGAAACCCGACGTTTACATGGTACATAAACATAAACGGCGCGGTATAGAAACTCGTTTTCTATTTCGTCGCGGATGGCTATGGTCTTGCTGCCCAGGGCGGTGGATATGCTCCGGCGCAGGACGCAGTCCTCAAAAACAGGCCGTTGTCGCGCATTTCGCCGCAGACGCCGACGACGTATTCGTCGCCCTCCCAGCGCTCGAACGCGGACACGTTATCCGCCGGGATATAGCGCAGCCGGCCGTGGAAAATGCTGTCGCCCTCTTCCTCGTTGGCATAGTGGTTGCCGACGTTGGAAAAGCCGCAGGTGTAGAGCATGCCGCCCGATATCGCCCGCAGAAAATTCTTGCCGTTGTTGTCCGCGATCGCGGCGTTGACCGGCCCCACCTTGAAAGAAAGTTATAGGAAGCCCCTTGTATTTGAGGTTCACAATGTCCAGGCAGCGGCTCTCCATCACGGTAAACTCAAGCTGGCCGGAGGTGATATCGAACACCTTGATGCCGCCCGGCTTGCCCGCATTGATCGTGGACGAGCGCACCTGCGCGATGTTTTTCATATTGTTTACGCGACGCAACAAATCCTGCTTGCCGTACTCTTTTCCGTTGAATGTCGCCATTTACGCACACTCCTTCAATTTGTCAATACTATGCAGTTCGCATTCTGGCTGTGGCCGCTTTGTTCAGATTATAGCATTTCCGTTTTCGAAATGCAACCGCCCGGCACTCATGTTTTCGGCGCTTGAAAAGGATGATTTTTCAAGCCGCCGCGCCCGGGCGTTTCTGTTTGGGCAAATGCAACAAAAAGCGGCGGACACCCCATGCAAAAACAAATAAAACTCCGAGAACCAGCATGGGATATCCGCCGCAAACGGCAAAGCGAAAAAATATCGCTTCATAAAAATTTCAAAAAGTTTAAGAAAAACCAGCTAGCTTTTTGAAAGCGGACGCAGCTTCTGCGAGTGCGCCCATGGCGCCAAACGCACGCAGGAGCGCGTACTCGACGGCCACGTACACGGCGTTCATAATGAGCATGGAGACAAGCCGCGGCCAGAACAGGACGAAAAACGGGGTCGAAAGCAGAATCTCCAGCAAAAGGTCGTGATGACGCAGGAGCTGAATCCCGCGGCGTACACGGCGCAGGCGACCGAGCCGAAACCGCGGCCGAAACGGCCGGTGACAAGGCCGGGGATTGCGGCAGTCCGCGGCGAGCGTTATGGGAAGAAAAACGCGCCGCCGAACGGGTTGACGAAATACCCGAGCAAATCTGCAAGCCCGCCGACCGCGGCGCCCCAGCCGGGGCCGAGCGCCATGCTCGCAAAGTAGACAGGGATCAGGCGCAGTCCCAGCCGCACAGTCAGCGGCGTCTGTCCGAACAGGGGCGAGCACCATCTCCTGCGGCAGCATGCGCGTCATGGCGATGGAGAGGGCGATCATCGGCGGACAGAATGAGTTTTACCAGACGTTCTCTTTGTTTTGGACATAAAAAACCTCCTTTTTACGAAAATCTACAACCATCCCCGCAAAAAGAGGTTACTCTTCATGAGGAGGCACATGCAAAAGCATGTGCCCAACTGTTTACATTGGGCCTGCCAGCCCAATCACCATACAGCGGACGCAACGGCTCACCGCAGCCTTTCGGCTTTCGTCCGCGGGCAACTTCCCATCCCGCAGCACTTAACGCTCACCGTTTACTCTGTATATTTTCGCAAATAGTATAACACTTCGACGCCGTTCGCGCAAGCCTTTTATGAAAAATGCGTATCTTCCCCGCAGTCTCCGTCCCTGCGGCGGGCGCAGTCCGCGCGCGGCAAACAAAAGGTTGTCCTTGATTTTGAGAGGCGTTTCGTTTATAATATTTTTTGAATACAAACAGAGGAGGACGTAATATGACCGCACAGGAAAAATTCCATTTGCATGCCATTGCCACAAAAGCGCGTATGCTTGCAATAGAAGGCGTCTATTCCGCGCAGGCGGGCCATCCCGGGGGCTCCCTTTCAGCCGCGGATATCATCACATACCTCTACCAGAAGCAGATGTGCGTCGATCCGAAAAATCCACACTACCCCGACCGGGACAGGTTCGTGCTGTCCAAGGGACACGCCGCGCCGATTCTGTACGCCACGCTGGCCATTAAGGGCTTCTTCCCGGAGTCGGAAATGAAAACCCTGCGCCAGCCCGGCTCCATCCTGCAGGGGCATCCGGATATGAAACTGACCCCCGGCGTTGATCTGACGACCGGCTCGCTCGGTCAGGGCGTCGCCGCCGCCAACGGGATCGCCATGGCCGGCAAGCTCAGCGGCAAGGGCTACCGCGTGTACGCCATGGTAGGCGACGGTGAAATTCAGGAGGGCGAAGTCTGGGAGGCGTTCATGTTCGCCAACCATTACAAACTCAATAACCTGTGCGTGATCGTAGACAACAACAACCTGCAGATTGACGGCCCGGTCGACAAGGTCATGTCCCCCCTACCCCATCAACGAAAAGCTCAGGGCGTTCGGGTTCAACCTGATTGAAATCGACGGGCACGACTACGACCAGATCGAGAGCGCCTTCCGCGCCGCGGAGGCCTATACCGACGGCCCGACCGCCATTCTCGCAAAGACGACGAAGGGCAAGTGCGTCTCCTATATGGAAAATCAGGTCAAGTGGCACGGCAGCGCGCCCAAGGAGCCGGATTACAATACCGCGGTGGAAGAACTCACCGCGCAGCTGAAAGAATGGGAGGGCCAGTGCAATGGCTGATATAGCAACGAGAAAAGCGTACGGGACGACCCTTGTAAAGCTGGCCGACGAAGGCGTTGACGTCGTCGCGCTGGACGCCGACCTTGCGGAAGCCACCTATTCCAACACATTCCGCGCAAAATATCCGGAGCGGTTCATCGACTGCGGCATTGCGGAGTCGTCCATGGTCAACACGGCCGCCGGCATCGCCACCACGGGCAAAGTCGTGTTTGCCGGCTCCTTCGCCGTATTCACGACCGGCCGCGCCTACGACCAGGTGCGCAACGGCGTGGCCTATCCCGGCATCCCCGTCAACCTGATCGGCTCGCACGCCGGCCTGTCCGTCGGCGACGGACGGCGCGACGCACCAGTGCTTTGAGGATATCGCGCTCATGCGCGTTCTGCCGGGCATGACGGTGCTCAGCCCCTGCGACGCGCACGCCACGGAAGCGCTGCTGCGCGCAGCCGCAGCCCTCAACGGCCCCACCTATACGCGGCTCGGCCGGCTGCCAGTGCCCCTCGTCTACCCGGAGGATGTAAAATGGAAATCGGCAAGGGCTATACCCTGCGCGACGGCGACGATATCGCAATCATCACCACCGGGCTCATGGTGGCTGAATCGCTTAAGGCGGCCGATGAACTCAGCGCCGCAGGCGTTCATGCGCGCGTGATCGACATGCCCACCATCAAGCCCCTGGACCGCGAAATCGTACTCAAGGCCGCGCGGGAAACCGGCCTGATTCTCACAGCCGAAGAACACAGCGTCATCGGCGGCCTGGGCGGCGCGGTGTGCGAGCTGCTCAGCGAGGAGTATCCCTGCCGGGTCCGGCGCATCGGCGTGCAGGACAAGTTCGGCAAATCCGGTCCTGCGCGGAAAGTGCTGGAAATGTACGGGCTGTGCGCGGACAACATCGTCAAAACGGCGAAGCAGATGCTTGGAAAATAAAAATGCAAAGGCCGGGACATACACAGGCCGGTCCCAAACAATTCGCATATAAGTTACGGTGCATCCCCGCAAAGAGGATGCACCGTTTTTTATCTGCAAAGCGATTCCGGCAGGAGCAAGTTATTCTGCGTTTCAAGCACAGCGTTTTTATAACTCACAGCAATATGACTTGGCGCAAACACAGCCGCTGCAATGCAAAGCGGCCAATAGTGGCTCAAAACTCCGCTTACAAGAAAAAGCAGTGACGGAATAACAGATAATGCCAACGCCCTGAAAACATTGTTCTTTCTAAAAGGACAATCCAAAGCAGGCAATATGCCGCCGATAACAGAATATCTAAAATGATATAGGCTGCGAAAGCCTTGTCTGAGGAAAAAATCCGAAACCGCAGCCGGGAATAACCAGCACCATAAGACCAAGGCAGCCAAATCTTCCGATTTTCTCAAAGGTTTCCACCCTGTTTCTCCATACATTGCAGAATCCATCCTTGTTTTTTATTGCAAACACGATGTTGGGAATCATAATGACAAGTATAAAAACAAGCCCATATATATTTATGTAATTCACCTGCTTTTCCTCCGCAAATTCACAGGTATCTGTTCAGCGCAAAGCCCCGTCCTACGGCTCCAGAAAGCCCTGGCGGATGGAGTCGTTCACAATGAACTCCACCATGGGCCACAGCGCCGGCGTGCCGGCGCGCACCATATCCATCCGCTTATACACGTCCGCGCGCTCGTCACGCGGCCGAGCTTCCAGGTGTGTCCTCCGGTGAGGTAGTTGTTGAGCAGCGGCTGGATACGGTCCATTGCGGCCGCATATTTCGCGTCCGGCGTTTCCATCGCGTCAAACTCCTCCCACAGGCCGCGGCAGAACGCACCCTGCTCTTCGGGGGAGCAGGGAAAACAGCCGGTCGGCCGCCGCGCGCTCCCGCCCAGCTTGCCCCTGTTCGCCTCCGGGTCGTAGCAAAACGCGTCGCCCGCATAAATCTCGACCATGTCGTGCACAAGCGCCATCTGCAGCACGCGGCACAGGTCCACCTCCGCGCTGTGGGCATATTCAAACAGGATCATGCCGGCAAGCGCGAAATGCCACGAATGCTCCGCGTCGTTTTCCCGGCGCGAACCGTCGGCAAGCAGCGTCTGCCGCAGCACGTTTTTCATCTTATCAGCCTCCGCCAAAACGTCATCTGCCTGCGCAGCCTTTCCTCATCCATATCCAAATCCCCTTTTTTTACATTATACGTCCGCAAACGGCAAAAGGCAAGCGAATTTTCACCGCGCGCTTGCGCCGCCGCGCGCAATTTTGTATAATAAAAGAAAGCAGTTTGGGAGGTACGAACATGCAGCAGCTGCGGGAACCCGTGCTGGAAGCGCTGGCACGGCTTGGGATCGCCTATGAAATGGAAGAGCATCCGCCCATGTTCACAACGGACGATATGCAGGCGTTCGGAATCGGTGCGCGCGGGCAGATACTGAAAAATTTATTTTGCGGGATGCAAAGGGAAAGCGCCATTTTCTCGTGGTTACCGCCTCGGAAAAAAGGCGGATCTGGACGCGCTGCGCGAGGCGCTCGGCAGCACGCGGCTCAGCTTCGGCTCGGCTGAACGGCTGATGCGCTGCCTGCACACGACGCAGGGCTCCGTATCCCCTTTCGCCGTTTTGCACGACAGGGACAACGCCGTCGAAGTGGTGTTTGACAAGGCGCTTGCCGGCTTTGCGCGCGCGGGAGCGCATCCCTGCGACAACACGGCCACGCTTTTGGCTGTCGTTTGCGGACATCGAACGCTTTGTCCGCGATACGGGACACGAAATTACATATGTAGAAATATAAAAAACAAAGCGCCGCTAGATGCGGCGCCTGTTTTTTTGCCCCAAAATTTAAGAGCTTTATCCGGTTTTCGTCATAAAACATCCAGACTGCGGCAATTCAATCGCATGGACGCATCCATGGGAATCTCTGCCCGATGGCGCGGACGGCATGCGACTTTGCCTTGACAGTCCGCCTGGAAGGGACTTCTGCGGGCTCAAAAAATTACCGGTGGTCAGACACCAATCTTCAGCCCATGCCTTCCGCTTGTAAATATACATTTACAACAACAGTATATTCGTTTACTTTTCCCGTAGCTTTCTCCGCCACATTTCCACGACGAAACACCGGCGATACAAACCTTTTGAAAGGTTCAATCCTATTATGTGCATTTCGGCGCATATCTTGCATGCCAAGTTTTTTCAATTCGACATTTTTTTGCGGCGGATTAAAATAACGCCGGGACAAACGCGCGCGGCAAAACAGAATGCGCCGCACCAAGAGGGCGGGACGCAAATCGTCCCGCCCTCTTGTTTTTTCATAATCAATCCTGTTCCACAATCATCCCGTCGGCAATGGTGCAGGTGCGGTCGCACCCGTCCGCAACGGCCTGGTTGTGCGTCACAATCACCACCGTCTTCCCGCGCTCGTTCAGCTGCCGGAAGATCCGCACCACCTCCTGCGCCGTCACGCTGTCCAGCGCCCCCGTCGGCTCGTCCGCCAGAATCACGTCCGGGTCGTTCACCATCGCACGCGCGATCGCCACTCGCTGCGCCTGTCCGCCCGATAGCTGGTTCGCTCGCCGGTGCGCAAGCTCCCCGATCCCCAGTTCTTCCAGTATCGGCCCGATCCGCTTCCCGCTCTTGCGCAGCGGCTCCTTTGCAAACAGCAGCGGCACCATGATGTTCTCCGTCACCGTACGGTCCGTCAGCAGACCAAAGTCCTGCAGCACAAACCCGATCTTCTTGTTGCGCACACGCGCCTCCTTCTGCGTCAGCCGCCTCATATCCTGCCCGTTCAGATAATACTCCCCGCTCGTCCAGTCGTCCATACATCCAATGATATTCAGCAGCGTCGACTTCCCCTCCCTGACGGACCCATCACCGCCACCATCTCGCCCGCTCCTATCTCCAGGCTCAGACCCGCAGCGCCTCCACCTCGTTCGGACGCCCCTCGTTGTACTTCTTCACTATGTTCTTCAGCTCTATCATTTCCCCTTTGCCCTCCTATGTGCTTTCTTTGTTGTTTTTCAATTCCAAAACACCGCTCTCACTCCGCGCACGGCTGGCCAGCTCACCGGCCATCCGCGGCCATGAGCTGTTTGGGCCGCGCCTTGCGCATGGACAGCGCGATGATGGCAGACGTGAGCGCGTACACTGCCGCCACCGCGCCCACACCCGTCAAGACCGACAGCGCTATGGTCGTACTGTCAAACACGCGGATCCCTTGCGAGACGTACACGCCCGCCACTGCGCCCACCGCCGCCGGCAAAAGCATATCCAGCGCGTTGCCCGCCACCGTCAGGCCCGCGGCCTTGCTCCACGGCATGCCGCATACGTAGTAGATCCCGTACATTCGCCTGTTCGCCGCGAACAGCATGATGCTGTATCCGCCTACTCCCAATATCAGCAGCGCGCTCGCCACCGCCGCGTGCATGAAGTAGATATTCCCGCCTCCTCCCCCGGAATTGCTCCATATAATTGTCAAAGGCATTCCTGTATGCTCACCGTGCTCGCATACCGGTTCAAATGCAGCCGCCACTGCGGAATCGCCTCGGCCTCATCTACATCTGTGTACAATAAATAAAGCGGCGGACACACCTCGTTGAGCACATCATTGTTTTGCTGTAAAATCGGAACATATATCTGTTGGGCAAACACGACTCCAGGTTGCCCGGTATCACTGGAAAAAGAGCGCAGATACCCAGTGATACTGGGTGCAAGCTGCGGTCCCATCCCATTTCCAATCATAGTAAACGACGCGTCTTTCGCTATACCTGCAACAACAAAGCTCCGCTCCTTCATCCATACGTCTGGATCCGATGAGCTCCCATTGACTTGCAAGGTAAATGTATGCCCAACAGGATACCGATCCTTCAAATAAGGAGATACAATACAGGGAATCGGCATATTCTCATCACCTGCTTCATAGGAGAGCAGAGGCTCCCAACTTCCCGCTGTAGCGGGGTCGGCGAATAGTTTATATATTCGTCATTCACCTGCCGCAGCTCCAGATTGCGTTCCATGTCCTCCACTCCGTATTTGGGGCTCGCATCGACCGCCCATACGCTGTCCCGCACTTCCCCCACCGCAGTACATGCGGGCAGATTCTGAACCGCTTCTAAAAACTCCTTATAAAACGGTTCATCATAGCGCATCGGCCCGGTTTCGCCCGCGCTCCCAGTAAAGGCATACTGGGTCTCGTCAAACAGAGCCAATATATTGGTATTCTCAGGGAAAGTCCTGTGTACATATCTCTCATAAATAGATCCCTCGTAGATATAAGTCATTGCATACGAAAGCGTAAATGATACGGCCACCGATAAAAAAACAAATTGATATAGTGGCGGCAACTCTGGATTTTGCATAGCGGAATGATAAGAGATATAAAAATTTTGAATTTGCGCCTTCTTCGCTATGGGCTTGTCGTTTCCACTCTCTTTTTACTGACCGTGCGTCGTTTTCTGTCCCTGCCATGGAGACGCGGCGCATTCTGAATCTGCTTCCAGCATATTGCGGCAGCAGCGCAGTAGAGCAGGAGATACAGCAGTATAAATTCTCTGGCGCCAAACGGCATGTACACACTGACAAATCCCGAATACCAAATGAACGGACCGGCCCCATCCAGCCTATACTAAATGAAAACAGGGTATAGATTGCCAATTCCAACAAAATAAGCGCAATGATACGGAGGTTGGTGGCGCCATGCATTTTATATGTTAAATATTGTTTTTTGTTTTCCCTGATAAAGAAAGAGAATAATGCCACCACGTTTATAATACCGGCGAAAACCGCAGAAATACTGACGACTACCTTTCCTATAAAATTAATGTAGTCGATCTCACTGTAAACGCTTAAGTCTGTAAAACTACAAGAGTCGACTGTTTTTGCAATCAACTCTTCTATATCTTCCCGCTGTGCCTGTGACAATTCGTCCATGAAAGCAATATGGCAATAATTCGGATTTACATTCAAATCCGAAATTATATCCAGCGGAATAACAACTGCCCTCTGCGGCCTCTGCAACAAGGATTCATCACGTTCTATTGTAACACCCGCAACATATTCCGCGCCGCCGGGCATTCGTCGTATATCATAGAGCACTGGATTGTGTGCGCCAGGCGGCATTACTCCGACTACTTCCAAACTATAACCGTTAAGCCTTATGCGGTCGCCTGTTTTTACATTCATATCCCATATATTCGCAGATACCGTGGCGACCCTTTTCCCCAAATGAGACTTGGATATGTATTCTCCGCCTGTATCGAGAGGGTTATCCTCATTCCAGACTGCGGCGACCACGTCGTAATCCTCTTTTGGTAGGAGACAAAGCCTGCGTATTGTATTTCAGGCAGGCTGCCATCCAGGATCATTTCCGTAAGGACTCTCGTTGCCGCCTCGTCAAATACTCCGATAAATTCCACGACCTTATGGCGGTTAAAAGTAACTTGCCCCAGGCGTATTTCTTTGGTACACGAAACACAATATACAACCTGCGCAAAACTACCTACGATCAGCCCCAGGACAAGGATACAAAATACTAGAGGGCGCCGCAGCAGATTTTTAATGTTCTGGAGAATAATTCGCATCCACACCACTTCTCTATCCCTCAACAAGTGACCACAAGAATTTATTTTGTTTCATTTATAATGATAACAAAATGCCTTCAAGGAACACTTGCCACTTTAGAGCTGATTGTCTGGTTCAGCCATAACATCGCAGCGTCAGCCATTTCCTTAATATTTGGATGTTCTCCAGTTCATTTCACCCTCTACCCTTTGTCCGCGGCCATGAGCTGTTTGGGCCGCGCCTTGCGCATGGACAGCGCGATGATGGCCGACGTGAGCGCGTACAGCGCAAGCACCGCGCCCACACCCGTCAAGACCGACAGCGCTATGGTCGCATTGTCAAACACGCGGATCCCCCGCGCCGCGTACACGCCCGCCACCGCGCCCACCGCCGCCGGCAACAGCATATCCAGCGCGTTGCCCGCCACCGTCAGGCCCGCGGCCTTACTCCACGGCATGCCGCACACGTAGTAGATCCCGTACATGCGCCTGTTCGCCGCAAACAGCATGATGCTGTATCCGCCCACGCCCAGGATCAACAGCGCGCTCGCCACCGCCGCGTGCATGAAGTAGATATTCCCCTGCGGCCTGGAAGTTTTCCGCATACTCAGCGATACAGTCGTCAAAAAGCTCTCCCATTTCCCGTATTCCGTTACCGCCTCATTCCATGCGTCCATATTCGCTTTCCCCCCTTTCCGGGAACAGGTAATAGCTGGGCAGCCACATGTTTCTCGCGTCGTGCTCTCCATTATGCAGCACTTCCGGCATATACAGGGGCGTCGGCCATTTCCTCCTTTTCCACAAGTGTGTCGTCGTACAGATCCTCCAGATGATCCGTTATAAACAACACCTCATCCCACATCTGATCGCTTGTTGTTATGCTAAACGACGCTTCGTCTATCACGCCCGCAACTTCAAACTCCCGCATATGGTTGTCGCTCAGGGATTGTAGGTTCCGTCCCGTCACCGCTCTCCTCCTGTCCCACAACAAAGCGGTACTCCATCGAAAAACGCGTGCCCAGCGGAAACTCCTTTTTCCAGATAGGGCGGGACGATTACCGGTATCACGGCGCTCTCGTCCGCTGCGTCGTACTGCGCAAGCGCCCTCCCAGCTCCCCTTTTCAGCAGAACCGGCGCATTCTCCGCAAACGCGCTGTTCACCTCATTGGCGAAATACATCCGCTCTCCGTAAAAAAGGTATGGAACGTGGTGGCCCGGCCAAGCCCTACACCCCTCCAGCTCCTGCATCCTCTCCTCCAGTTCGCGCAGCCCGGGCGCGGACAAATAGCTTTGCCGCTCTGCTGTACCCAGTCTGTCTGCTGAAAATAAAATTCATTGTTATGATACATCAGCTCCAGTACGTCGTCGGGAAATGCCTTTGCACCATACCGCGTATACCGGCCCGACACGAACACATAGGTCATCGCATAGGCCAGGAAAACGCCGTCACCAGCGTTAGAAAGGCAATCGACACCGTTCGCACTATATTCTTACGGTTATACCGGAATGTGAGCAGGTATGCAAACTTCATCCCACCCACGCGGTCCTCCCCGGCTTTTCGCCCGGTCGGTCCCGCTCCTCCGCTCCGCCGCGCAGCCGCGTCATCGTCTGCCCCGTGAGGGATTCGTATCTGCCCCAGGCAGATCAGCACTTCCACGCCCAGCAGCGCAAGGTAGAGAAACAGAAAATCAAAAAAATCCGTAGGGCATGTGCACTCCCACAAAACCCGAATACTCTATAAACGGCACCGCGCCCGCACAGCCGATACTGAACGCCGCCAGGGTATACAGCGCAAGCTCTGTGATCACGATGGCCGCTATCTGCCCGCCTGTCGCGCCCATCACCCGGTAGGCAACGTACTGCCTGCGGTTCTCTTTTTAAGAAAAAGGCGAACAGCGAGACGATATTGATAATCCCCGCGGCGATCGCCGCAAAATATACCAGCACTTTGCTCAGGTGG
>VOFB01004740.1_pt1 | contig 47280 bp, 117 predicted proteins | sample 5384141 | NCBI WGS metagenome assembly VOFB01 (sample SAMN12384721, study PRJNA508395) | human gut metagenome | isolation source: healthy gut A | host: Homo sapiens | reverse complement strand
ATAAAGTTTTGAAATTTATGGATGTACAAAAAGATATCCAAAAAATATGAAAAATGGAAAAATTACAAAAACAGGTTTACCATCTTCTAATGTTCTTTATTATGAATTAGAAAATAATAACTGGTGTTGTGTTAGACCTTCTGGTACAGAACCAAAAATAAAATTATATATGGGAGTTAAGGCTAGGTCAGAGAAAAAAAGCTGCTGAAAAATTGGAACATTTAAAAGAAGACATGGTTAAAATAGTTACAGAATAGGAAGAAATATATTTAAATTGATGGTGAGTAAAATTAAATATGAGTAAAAATACCGTATAAGTGCAGAAAAATATGAAACAAAGTTGATTTTTTTGAACTTATACGGTATTTAATATTCTAGGAAAGTTCTCTGAACTTCCTAGAATATTAAATAGAACAATGCACAGGGAATTTGCTTCGCAAATTTCGCGCGCGAACAAATACGCGGACTTTAAAATGTTCTAAATAAGTGCAAATGTTATTAATGTCCGCTTTTGTTCTTATAAAAAATTTAAGTTTGTTTTTCTTCTTTATAAATTTTTAGTCCTGAATAGCAAAAAGTTTTAACTTGACAATTACAAAAATGATAGTATTATAAATAAAAATAAAATGTTCTCATAGCTCAGCAGGATAGAGCAGTCGCCTCTAAGCGACAGATGGTGGTTCGAGTCCGCCTGGGAACACCAAATTATAAAACCATATAAGCCTTGAAAATACAAGATTTATATGGTTTTAAATATTAAAAATAATGCAATAGAAATGCAGTAGAGGGGTTATTGGATTTTTTTAATTCTTTTGTTATAAAATCTAAAGAGACATCTGTATAAATATTATTAGTTATTTTACTTCCTTTAACATGTCCGACTATTTTTTGGATTACTGGTAGACTTACTCCATTTTCTTGACATCTTGTTATAAAAGTATGTCTTAATCTATGAGTAGATAGTGTTTCGTTTGGATTATCTAATATTTTATATTTGTTATTTAATCTTGTTAGGTATGAATTGACTTCACCATCTGTTATAAAAAAGTTTTTATCATAATCCCAAAATAATAAATTATTTATATTTGTAATTTTATTAGAATATATTTTTGTATAATTTCTTTTACATTAGGTTTCATAGTGAATGTTCTTTTTCCGTTATCTATACCTGTTTTTTTATCAAATGTTTTTGTATGTTCTCCTAATATAGCTTTGCCATGTATATTTCTAGTAATAGTTCTATATACAGTAATAGTATTGTTTTTTTAAAGTTAATACAGTCTTTTGATAGAGCTAATACTTCTCCGATTCTCATTCCAGTATAAAGTTGTAATAAGAGAATATTGTTATATTTGTGTTTATTTGAAATCAATATCTTAATCAATTTCTTTTCCTCTTTTTAGACAGAGCTGTAACAACTTTAGCTGCTTTTTTTTTTTTGAAATAGGTTTTGTTAATGTTTCATCTTCCATTATATTATAAGGTATTTTTCTACGAGCATAAGCTATCTTAAATCCTTTTTTTAGTGAAATCCATATTTTGTCAATTGTACTATTGGAATATTTTCTCATATTTTCTTTTGAATCTTCAATATTTTCGACAGTTACTTTTTGAATAGGCTTATTAATCCAATTATTGCAAGTTTTTTAATTTGATTTAATGTTTCAGTATCTCTTAAATAAGTTCTATCTGATGTAATCCCATCTTTGTTTTTTTGCTCAATATACCTTTCCAAAATCATAAGTAGAGTATCTTTGTTAGTTTCAATATAATTGCCAGTATCTATACTATTTTTAGGCTTGTTACTCTTTTTTAAAGTCTCTACTTTGTTCATTTTTTTCTTTGTTTTAGTGTTTTCTTTTTTCCATTATAAACATATTGATAAATCCAACATTGTAAAGTTTCACTATAATATAATGAACCTTCACCATTCCCAACTGATTTTGTTTTTTGTTTTTTTTTCATACAAAAACCTCCATTTTAATAATAAATTTTTAAATTTACTATTGAAAATGAAGGCTTTTATAGTGTATAATATAAAAGTAATCACTTTCAATAGTGTTTATATGTGAGAAATATGTACCTTGTCGCAAACTTGTAGCATATTTCTCTTTTTTATTTAAGTTAAAATACTCTTTTTAATTGTTTTACAATTCCAACAATAGTTATTGGAATAGATTTCATTTCTTCTTTTGTGAATATAAGTGGTTCATATGCAGTGTTTAGTGGTTGTAATAAAATACTGTTATCGCTTTTTTCCTTTTTTAATTGTTGCCTCATTACCATTTATAATTGCTACAACAATATCTCCAGTTTCAAAATCACTTTGCTTTTTAATAATAACAATATCGTTTTCAACAAGAACAGGGAACATGCTGTCACCATGTACTTTTAGAGCAAAATATTCATCACCATTACCAACTAATGAAGTTTCAACATCAATAGTTCCAATCCAGTTCTCTTGTGCTAAATAATTATATCCTGCTTTAACTGTACCGTAGTATAGGGATTGAAACAACAGAATTACCAAGTTTATCTGTTTTTGAATAATTTATATTAAATTCTTGACTTTTATCTAATTTAGTTAATAATTCCTCAATACTTAAATTCATAGCATTGGCGATTTCTTTTAGCTACATCTGTAGTAACAGAGTATGCCTTATTGGTTTTAGGATTATATATTTTCTCCAATGTATTTATATAAGAAGGACTTAATGAGGTTCTTGAAGCAAAAAGCTCTTTGTGATAAATGATGTTCTATTCTATAGTTTTTAATTATTTCTCCAATGTACATTTTTTTCCTCCCTTCTTATTCTATATTGTACAATAGATTGTGCAAAAAATCAATACTTAAAAGAAAATTAAAAAAATACACAAAATACTTGACAAATAAAAATAAAAGTATATAATGTAATCACAAAGCACAAAAATATTGTGCAAGAAGAGAGGTGATAAAATGAAAAATAAAATAAAAGAATACAGAGAAAAAAGCAATATGACACAAGAAGATTTAGCAGAAAAATCAGCTGTATCAAGGAATACTATTTCAGCATTAGAAAGAGGGACTAATACAAATGTTACATACGAGATAATGGAAAGAATATCAAAAGCTTTAAATAAGAAAGTGTCAACTATTTTTTTGAAGAATAAGCACAAAATATTGTGCAAAATAAAAATTTATATATAAATGTATAAATTCGGAAATGCGACAAGGTACAAAAAGAGAGGAAGTGATGATATGGAAAAAGATATTAGAAGAAATTAATTCAAAATTGGAAATATTGATAAGTAAAAAGATGATTTTGAATTATTAACAGCAGAGCAAATTGCAAATGAAACAGGAATACCAATAAATAATGTAAGGAAGCTTTTAATGATAAAAGTTTAGCAGTTCAAACATATGCAAAGCCACGATTAGTAACAAGAAAAGCTTGGAATGAATTTATAAGCGAAAAGAAGGTGAAGTAAATGAAAAAACAAGAAAAACAAACTATATGCATTTATAGGAAAAGCAACAGTAAGAATAACAGCATGGGCAATGTCAGTATATTTAGTATATCAAGCAAGCTTGTATATATTAGATAATTGTATAACAGTGTACAGATAAAACATAAGTAAGAGAAACTATTTGAAAGGAGGAAGATATATGTTTTTTGCAATAGCAGGATTTTTATCTGAGCATTATTAGTAGTTCTATTCAATGAAAAATGCAGAAAGAGCAAATGAATTGTTAAAAGATACAATAAACAATATTCAAGAAGAAAATAAGTTATTAGAGTTAAAAGTAAAAACAGAGACAGAATGATAGAAAAGCAACAAAAAGACAATGCAATATTACTAGATAATGCAGCAGAATTAAGAGCTAAAATGGAAGATTTAAGAAACAATATAGAATTACTAACAAATAATTTAACAGACGAAAATAAAGAACTAATTCCAGACTACCAATCAGAAAATTAGTTCAATAAAACACATAAATATATGAATTTCTATTGTTATTATAGCATTTTTAACAGTAGAAATCAAGAGGGAGGATAATATGTTAGAAAATATAATGGTACAAAATTATATAGATTACAGAGTAGAATATGACGAAGATTACGAACAAGATGACATAGCATATGAAGATAAAGTTTCAGAAAGGATGAGTGCAGAATAATGGAAAGTTTAAGTTTATATCAAATAACAAGTGCATTTCAAGAATGATAGAAGAGGAAATGTCAGAAGAAGACAAAAAAAGAAGTAGAAAAAGAATTGACAGAATTATTACAAAAAAAAGCCAAAATTTGATTGGATATACAAGAAACATGGAATTAACCATTGAAGCAATGAAAACGAAGAAGAACGAATTTCAAAGCAAAGAAAGGCATTAGAAAACAATCTTAAAAAATTCAGAAAATATGTAAAAGAATGTATGGAACGAGGGGGATTTACAAAAATAGAAACACAATTAGGAACACTAAGTATAGTAAAAAATTCCCAAAGTGTTGAAATATATGATGAAAACAAGGTACCAGATGAATATAAAACAAAAGTTTTAGAGATAAAAATAGATAAAAAAGCAATAATGAAAAACTTTAAAGAAACTGGAGAAATAGTTGATGGAGTAAATATAAAACAAGATATAGGTTTAAGAATAAAGTAGGTGAGTAAGATGGAAGCTAAGGAAATGAATATTTTTGAGAAAATGTTAAATATAACAAATGAAATAGCAAATGTAAATAAAAATCTAACAGTAGGAGAAGGCAAAAAGTTCATACAAAGCAGTAGGAGAAGCGGATATATTAAAAGCAGTTAAGAATTAGAGTTTAAGTATAGAGTATATAGTTATCCAGCCAGCAGAGAAGTAATAGAAAGTACAATGTATACAACAACTAATAATTATGGAGAAAAAAATAATATTTTAGCAGAATAAAAAACAACTTATAGATTTGTAAATATAGATAAGCCAGATGAGTATATAGAAACAATTACTTTTTGCAGAGGGAATTGATACACAAGACAAAGGTTCAGGAAAAGCAATGACATATTCAGATAAATATGCATTAATGAAAAGCTATAAAATTATAACAGGAGAAGATCCAGACCAAAATCAAGTGAAACAGGTTATAAAAAGCAACAGACAACTGTTAAAGTATCTAACAATAAAATAACAGATGTAGAAGCAAAGTCAATATATGCACTTATGATAAGAAAAGGATTTGATGTGGTAGCAGCATTAGAAAAAATTATGGAATAAAAATACATCGGATTTAACAAAAGAGCAATACATAGCAATCTTAAATAAGTGCAATACGATGCCAGATAAGAAGTAGGTGGTTAAATGCAAACTACAGGGACATTGGAAGAAATAAATATAGATTATAAAACAGGAAAACCAAAAATAAGCTTTTTAATTGATGGAAGAGACAAGTTATCAGATATAGAACAGTTAAAAGGTTTAAAACTTAAAATAGAAGCTAAAAAGTATATAAAAAAGAGAACAACTAATGCAAATAATTATTTTTGGAAACTGTTACAGGAATTATGCGAATTAGCTGAAATAGATACAGTTGAAGAATATAGAAGAAGAGTGAAAGAATTAGGAATATTTAGAAGATTTAAGATAGAAGCAGAAAATATAAAAAACATTTGAAAAAATGTGGAATGCACAAGGAATAGCATGGTTTTGTGAAATAGCAGATACAACATATATAGAAAATACAGAATTTAAAATAATAAATGCTTATTATGGCTCAAGTTCTTTTAATTCAAAACAAATGGCTAGGTTGATAGATGGTGTAGTTCAAGATTGTAAGGTTTATGGTATTGAAACGAAATCACAACAGGAAATAAAGAGTTTGCTAGAAAGTTGGAATAAAAAAATGAAATCAATTTTACAAAACAAAAAGAAAGCTATATCAGTGGACAAACTTATGAATTAGAAGAACATCATATATATTTTGGCACAGGAAAAAGAAAATATCAGAGAAAAAATGGATTCAAAGTATGGCTAACATATTCAGAACATAGAGGAACATATGGAGTACATGGAAAATATGGTCATGATTTAGATTTGAAGTTAAAGCAGGAATGTCAAAAGAATATGAAAAAAATCATACAAAAGAAGAATTTATAAAATTAATAGGAAAAAGTTATTTATAAAAATATTAGGAGGAAAAGAAAATGGCTAATAAAAATGAAATAGTAATAAGTATAGATGAATATAAAGAATTGTTATTGAAGGATAAACCTAACAATACAGATACAATGTTGTTGGATAGGATAAAAAACATTGTTATATGATCATATACAATATGAAAAAGACTGGAATAATAATGTAAAAATAGATTTTAAATATGACAGCAAATTTTGTGATGAATTAATAACAACTATAAAAAGTAATAGATAAAAAGAATTTTACAAGGAAATGATTAAATTTGTTTGTGATGAAAAGGCAAAAAGGATGCTGAAAAGTAAAGATGGAAAAAAGCAAGAGCTATAAAAGATTTAGATGAAGAATAAAGCAACAGGGCTAGACACAAAACTAGCCCTGAAATTGTACTGAAAGGAGAAAAAAGAGTGTATATAAATAATGAAAAAGAGTTAGAAGATTACATATGTGAAAATATTGAAGAATTTATAAAATTTTTAAAAAAACTATATATAAATGATAACATGAAAGTGGAGGAAATTGAATTTGTAGGAAGGCAAGTAATAGTGGGAGATTCAAGATTTGATTTATTATTTCAAATACAGGAGAAATCAGATGATCCATACTTAGAAGTATTAAAAACATTTATAGTAGTTGAATTGAAAAATAGACAAGCAGAACCAAAAGATATAGCACAATTAAGCAGATATTTGAATTTATTAAATTCACTAGATTGTGATGAAAGAATAGGTTCAACATTAGTAAATGCAAAAGGAATATTATTAACAACTGGGTTAAATAAAGAAACACAAGATATGCAAATGTATCTAAATGATTATACAAATACAAATATAAAATTTTGTACATATAAATACTAATATTAGTTTTGAACAGGATAGTTATTATTACAAAGATGAATACTTAGAGAACATGATAGTTGATAGCAGATTAAAGAATGTAAAGACAGGAGGAATGAAATGGCAAGAAAAAGAATGATAGATCCTAATATATGGCAAAGTGAAGATTTTAGTAAGTTATCAACTTTGGGAAAATTAGTTTTTATAGGTCTATTCTCTCTGCTGATGATGAAGGGAGAGGAAGATGTAATCCAGTATATTTAAAGTCTACATTATTCCCTTATGAAGAAGGTATAAGGAGTGCCGATATAGATAAAACCTTATCAGAGATAAGCTCTAATATGTCCGTAAACTTTACTCTTGTAACGGAAGTAGTTATTATAGCCTTTACAATTGGAATACATGGCAAAAAAATTGATAGACCTAGTCAAAGTAAGATACCAGAATATGACGAAAAAAACAATGCAAATCCTATTCGGAGACAATTCGACGAATATTCGACGAACTATCTCTCCTAATAAAAAAGAAGATAATATAAAAGAAAAAGAAAATAAAAAGAATAAGAATAAAAGATATATACAAATTCCATCTGCACAAATTTGCCACAAATTCAAAAAACTTACAGAAAAGAGGAATAAGACTATAGACAAGTTTCTTAAAGAATTTACAGAAGAACAGTTTGAACAAATATGTCAAATTGCAAATTCTAGTGAGTTCCTTTACAGGACAAAATGATAGAAAATGGAAAGCTGACTTTGATTTTCTTATGAGAATAGATAAGGCGACAAGTGTACTTGAAGGAAAATATAGTAATGTAAAAAGTGGAATGAATGATTTTAAGCAATTATGGGAGGAGGCAAGAATAGAAGAAGATGAACAAAACGGAAACAATTCAAATAATAACACTTTTAGCTGGTAATTATGACAGTATATCTAAAAAGATAAAATACAAAAGCAACTAATGATAAATACGTGGTTAGAGTGTTTAGGAGATTTAGATTATATACTAGTTTTTACAAGCAGTAAAGAAGACAATAATGGAAAGTCCATATCCTCCAACAATACATGATGTTAGAAAAATGCAATAGAAAATGATAAAACCAACAACTAACAAAAACAGCTATAGAGGCATGGAATGAGGCATACCAATGATTTGTCAAGGTAATTATATGACTGAAGAAGAATTTGAAAAAGCAAGTCCAGAAGTAAAAAGTTTTTTGAAATGTAGCTCAAGTTAGAGAATTGGCACAAACCAAAACAGACATAGTGAATAGTGTAACTAAAGGACAATTTTGAAACAATATGAAGTAATAGTAAATAGAGAAAGAGAACAAAAACTATTGCCTCAAAATATGAAAGACTTTACAAAAAAAACTAGTAGAAAAATGGATATAAAACAGATAGGGGAGTGATAAACAAATGAAGATGAATCAAAGGCAAAGAATAATAGATTATATAAGACAATTTGGAAGCATAACAAGTAAAGATGCTTAAATGATTTAGAATAACACAACTAGCAACAAGAAAAAAGAGTTAAAAGAGCTAGGCTATGAGTTTGAAACAAAATGGGAAAGCAGTAAAACAGATTTGGTGAATCGGTAAGTTTTAAAAGATATTATTTAATGGATATGATAACAAAAAAATATAGATCATATTTCAAGATTGGACTAATTTATGAAACAGATAAAAGAATACACTATGTCATTACTGTTTAGGCTGTAACAAACAAGAAAGTGAAGATTATAAACCAGTAATGAGATGTAAAAGTTTTATATCAGGGTAGAGAATTGGCAAGAAAAATTGAGAAAGGAGCTAAAGAGAAGTGAACAAATACAGAAATAAAAAGTGCAAGTTGATATGTATGTATTTGACAGTATAAGAGAAAGTCAAAGATATAAAGAATTGAAGTTGTTAGAAAGAGCAGGAGAAATAAGCAACTTAGAATTACAACCAAGATTTTTGCTTCAAGATAGTTTTAAGAAAAATGGAAAAACATACAGAAAGATTGAATATATAGCGGATTTTTCATATTGCCAACGTCGGCAAAATGGTAGTTGAAGATGTAAAAGGGTTGCAGACAGATGTATTCAAATTAAAACATAAATTGTTTGAAAAAATATCCTGATTTGGAAATTAAGGATAATCAAATGAAAGGAAATATAAGAGATGATAGAAGTAAACGAATATGTGAGAACAAACAATATAAGTAGAAAAGAATATTTGAAGAAATATGATAGCAATGTTGGGTATGCATTATATGTTCAAGATAATATAAGAAAAGACGATTATGTAAGGCTTAATACAGGTAATATAGTAAAAGTCATTGAATAAAAGCAAATACAGTAAATAAAAGAGCTATTTATTATGGATTTTACAAACAGGATTGGTTTGATTCAGCTGCAGTAGAAAATTTTTCAGATAATATAATAGACTTAGTAGAAGTTGGAGATGTATTAGAAATAAGGACAGGCTTACATAGCAGTTTCAAGTATTTTGTAGAAAATGAAGATAACTTGTTGCTTTTAAAAGAAAAAGTTAAAGAGCTTTTGGAACATACAAACAATACTAACAAAAGAAAGTTATATGGCTAATTGCTATAAAGTAGGAGGAAAATAGATATGTTAAAACTAGAAGAAACAAATCATAGATATTATTGTGAATGCTGGGAAACTGAAAGAACTATGGAATGTAATTCGTGGGAAGAATTTAAAGAAGAATGTGGGTTAGACTATGATTTTGATTGTAATTTATTATTTAGATTTGATTTAGAGCAGAAGGAAGATAATTTAGGCAACAAATTAGATAGTTATATTTTAAAATTACATCATGCTTTACAAAGACACGGAAGGGAATTATGGCACGTTGTAATATACAATATTACAGAAAAAAAGATTTGAAAGAAATAAATGAACATTTACAAAAAAAGCTAAACAGTATTTATTTGAAATGTGGAAAAAAATAGATTTATTAGAGAGGAGGATACATAGTGAAAGAAAAACAGTAGATAAAATTAAAATAGAAAATGAAAGAGATAAAAATTTATATATGCAAGGATATGAACAAGCATTAAAAGATGTAAATTTAGATAAATTTTTTTCAAGAGGGATATATTTATGGAATTGAAGTTGAAAATAAGAATTGTATTAGAAATTTAGAAGAATTTATTTATGAATTAAAAGAAAAAAGGGAAAAAGGAAATATTGTTATAGGTTATTGGCAAATAAAAAATATGATAGGAGATTATAAAACAATGCAAGATAAATTAGATAAAATAAAATTTTATGAGCAATTAAAAGATTTAATAATAAATATATACCAATTTTTTAATGATGCCCATAAATTCTAATAGCAAATATTCAATTATTTTAGACGAAAATAGAGTTAGACAGAAAATAACTCATGATTATACTTTACAAATTTTTGATAGAACAAAATCAGGATACGAAAAGTATTTATGTAATGACATTGAATTTAACTTAATAAATGAAAATATAAAGACAGATTATCAATTATATAAATTTATATGTGAGAAAATAGGAGGTGCTTTAAGTGAAAGAAAATAGTACAAAAATATCAACTGATATAGATTATGGAGTGATATCATTGAAAAAACGAGGAAAATCAATTATAAAAATAGGAAATATGAAATTAGGTGGCACAGATGTAAGAATAGAAGTTTCTACAAAAATTTAATTGGTTGCAGAAAAAATTATGGAAATATTTATTAAATATGGATATTGAAGATATTGAGGAGGCAAACGGTGAAAAATAGTAGAAAAGAAGATATAGAAATATTAGAGAAATTAATAAGCACAATGAAATCAGATAGAAAATTGTTTAATGAAAAAATAGATAAAGAAATATATACATTTTTTTATAAATGCATTAGAACATATTTTATCAGATTATAAAAGAGTATTACAAGAAAATGAATATATGCACAATGAACTGGATAAACAACAAACTAAAATAAATAAGTATGCAAAAGAGAATGAAGAATTAAAAAGAAAACTGTAACATAGATTACAAAAGAGAATGTGAAGTTTTAGCATTACAATTACACTTATTAAGAGAAGAAGCAAAGACAACAGAAAAAGATTATAATATGTTAAAAGAATATTATAAAGAACAAAATGAAGTAAATGCTAGATTTATTCCAGTTCAAAAGTAAAAAAAGACAAGATAATTGACTTAATGTCAGAACAACTTGCAGGATTAGCAATATTTAATATTGATAAAGATGAGACATTGATATTAAGTGATAAAGAAGAAGTAAAACAATATTATGAAAATAAAGCAAAAGAATTAAAAAGATAAAAAGAGCATACTACATCTAAAAGAGTTTCTAAAGAGGTGTAGTATGCAAGATAAAGAGATAATTCAAAAATGGAAGCAAGGATTAAGCAAGAATCAATTAGCAACAATGTATAAAAAGACAATATAATCAAGAAATAAAGATAATAAGAGCAAGTGTAAGGCATAGACATGATGGAAGATACATAAGCAATTATGAAGCATTAGCTTATGTTGAAAGGGTAATATATAAATATTTGAAAGGACAAAAGAATGAAAATACCAAAAACGATAAGTAAAAATAATCGAGAATATATATTTGAAAAACAGATAAAAAATAATGTATTTTTATATAAAGAAAAATATGTGGATATAAAGAGTGTTTTACAAAATTTGACTTAGGATTAATAACAGAAACAGAAAACATGATAAGTACAGCCAAAAAATGTGGAAGTGCAAAAATATGATTATGGAGGTTACAAATGAACATATATGGAATATATGATACAGAAAATAATGAACAATGTATAAGAGTTGGGACATTGTCAGAAATAGTGAAGTTTTTGAATTTGACAGCGAGAGAAATGAGTATAGCAGTAAGGAAGAATAAAACGATAAGACAACATTATAAAGTATATTATTTATTTAAAGAGGAGGTATACTAATGAGCAAATACATAAAAGAAGATATTGAAAAAATGTTAAGAAATCATAAAAAATGAAGCAAAATTGACAGAAGTTCAATTAAAAAAGAGGAATATCAAGAACAGTTATATTATGCTGGAACAGTAAATGAAGATAATGAAAGAGAAGTTATAGAAAATATGCAGATAGCAGGACAAGCTTATGATAGTATTCGTAGCAATACAAATAGTATATCTGATAAAGTATTAGATACAGCAATAAATTATCAAAAGAATTGAATTATATAAATAAATTTGATAGAGAATATTTAAATTCAAAGATTATAGAATGTGAAGCAGAAGAAAATATATTAAATAAAAAATTGTAAGAGTAAAAATTTATTAACAATACTTAGTGAAAAACAAAGATTTGTAATTAATGAATTTTATATAAATAATGAAAAGGGGATTGGAAACGAGTTGCAAAAGAGTATGAAAATCAATTTCAAGATATTTATCAGTGAAACAATTGCAAAATATAAGAGATGTAGCTTTAAAAGACATGCTAGAGGTATTAAATACATAAAGTTCAAAAATTTCGTTAAAATTTCGCAAAAAATGTATTTAAAATTTCGTTTCTGATGTAGTATAATTATAATAGAAAAATTATAAAAAGTCGCAGATGGAAACATCAAACCCAATGTGGCAAAATAAAGAACCCCTTTATTTATTTAAATGTTAGAAGAATAGATGTTTTAAATGTCTATTCTTTTAAAAATTTGAAAAATTAATAAAAAGTGTTATAATTTAATTAGTTAGAACATAAAATGAAACAAAAACAATTGCAAATGCAACAAAATGTATAATAAATTAAACAAAAAGTGTTTACAATTGTTAAAAACTCTAGTATAATATGAGTACAGATAAGAAAGAGAATAAACGTGCTCATTTATTCACACCACCTTTCTAAATTCTGTAAGCGAATATAATAAAAAGTTTATTAAAACAGAAGAAAAAACTAGAGTACTGGGAATACTCTAGTTTTTCATATGTACAATTATTATTGAAATAATCTTAGAATTAAATAAATAACAATTAATACAGCGAACATAATAAATTTGTTCATTAAAACTCACCTCCTTACTGATTGGAAAGGTCAGAACAGAGGACAAAAATATTATACTATGAGTTAGAAAAATAATCAACAATAAAATAAAAATATGCAAAAAATGTCGAGAGTTTATCAAACAAGATAGGCTCTTTTATTTTTAGTTATTACCAGGTGCTAGGTAACTGATAATATAAATAGAGGTGTCACATATACACTTCATTACAAAGTTGCATGATATAGAACTTTCCTAGCAAGTTCAAATATGACAGATTAATTCAGAAGGTCTGAAACTTGTTTGCTAAACAATGTGTACCTAAAAGGTATGGGGTTCATGTTCTCAGTCTGTCGCCAAATATTATCTAAAGTGAAAATCAGTCCAATGTGGAGTAATAGATAGAGATTGCAATCGGTATATCATTACATAGTGTTTTATAAATAAAAAGGAGAGTACATATGAACAATCAAGAAAGAGTAGAAAAGTATAAAAAGAATATTGTACAAGATGTAAAAACAAAGAAAAGAATGATTGTGAAATAAGAGTATTTGCAAATTGTGAAACAGTATGTACAAAGTGTATAAATTATGAACGAGAAGATTGACTATGCTAATTGCATGAAAAGAAAATGTGAACAATGTAGATACTATGAGTATTGTTTTAGATATAGACCCAAAAGAAGAAAAAAACATTAAAGATAAAACAAAGAAGGTGATTAGATGGCAAATGAAGGAAATTTGAAACCAATTCGAACCAAGAGCGAAGCGAGAGAAAAAGAAAAAAGGTGGAAAAAATCAGGAGAAGTAAGAGCACAAAGAAAACATTAAGAGAAGAACTGATAGCATTACTAGAAACAAAATAGAAGATAAAACAATACAAGAAAAGATAAGTTTTTCACTTATTCAAGAAGCAATAAGTGGAAATGTAAAAAGCATTTGAGACTATAAGAGATACAATAGGAGAAAAACCAATAGAGCAAATACAAAATATTAATCCACCAGTAATAAATATAGAGAGACCAAAAGATGATTAATCCATACAGTATAATAGCAAAACATTTTTGGGATTTGCTTTGATGATTGTTTATCAAATAAACATACTAATTACTGGTTAAAACGGAGGAAGAGGAAGCACAAAATCGAGTTTTATTGGTATAACAATTCCTTTAATGATGATGATAGATGCACAAAATGGAACATATTCAAATGCAGTAGCAATGAGAAAAGTTGGAGATACATTAGCAGATAGTGTATATACTCAAATCCTATGGGGAATAGAGCAATTAGAGTATCAGAATATTGGGAAGCAAAGTAAGCCCTCTAAGATTGACTTATAAGCCAACAGGACAGCAAATATTGTTTAGAAGTTGTAATAATAAAGATGATTACAGAAAAATTAAATCAACAAAATTTAAAAAAGGTTTTTGTAAATATCTTTGGTTTGAAGAACTAGATGAGTTCTTTTGGAATGGAAGAAATAAGAAGCATAATACAATCTTTACTTCGTGGTCGGAAATGGCTACGAACTTTTTATTCTTACAATCCGCCTAAGATGATTGCTAGTTGGGTATATGCAGAAGTAATAGTTATAAGACCAGATAGATTAGTACATAGTTCTACATATTTAGATGTACCAGTTGAATGGTTAGGAGAACAATTCATAATAGAAGCGGAAGAACTAAAAAGACAAATGAATTAGCATACAGAAATGAGTATTTAGGAGAGCCAACAGGAACTGGAGGAGCAGTATTTACAAATATAACATTAAGGAAAATAACTGATGAAGAAATATTACACTTTGATAATATAGCAGATGGTATAGATTTTGGATATGCGGTAGACCCAGCTTGTTATGGTCAAAATCATTTAGATAAAACAAGAAAAAAAGCTATATATATTTAATGAAATTTACAAAGTAGGTATATCAAATAAAAAATTACATGATGAAATAATAAAAGTAAAATTGGAAGAAGTGAAATTACAGCAGATAGTGCAGAACCCAAAAGCATTGATGAAATGAATAGTTATGGTGGACTACGAATAGTAGGAGCTAAGAAAGGACCTGATAGTATAGACTTTGGTGTTAGATGGCTACAAAATTTAGTTGAAATAATAATAGACCCAGAGAGATGCCCTAATACTGCAAGAGAGTTTAGTACATATGAATACGAAAAAGATAAATATGGTAATTTTAAAAGCAAATATCCAGATGCTAATAACCATAGTATTGATATGACAAGATATAGCAGAGAAAAAAGAATATAATTTTAAAAATTACAATTTGGTTATAACAATATAATGTAAAGGAGAAAAATAATGAGTTTTGTAGAAAAAATACAATATAAAGATGATTTTTTAAGTGAAGAAAATATAAATCAAAACATAAGCATATTATGGGGAAAAAGCATTGCCAATATTTATGCATAGAAAATATTTACAGGATAGATTTACAAGGAAATATGATAAAAAAGATGTTGTTGTTGCACTTGAATATTATATAAGTATTATTGCAAGTGGATATTTTGGAGGAAAAGAGCCTCAATTTAAAGTTAAGAACATAAATGAAACTCAAAAAGGAATTTTAAATAGAATATTTAAAAGGATTTTTGGAGAGAAGAATGATCCAGAAGACTATCAAGCTATTATTGATTATATTGCAAAATATAATGACAATGGTAGCTTTTTTTTTATGACTGTGTACTTGATTATATTACAACTGGAGCATGTTATGGACTGGTGTATGAAAATAAGAGTAACGAAGAAGTATATGCCAATGTTTCAAGCTTGAATACAGTAGCTATATGGAACTATGATGTACCAAGCACAAAAGTAGGATTATTAAGGTGTTGGTACGAAAATACAACAACAGGTGGAATTGAAACACATTTAGAAATAATAACAAAAGACTATAAAAAGCAATTTGTTGATGGAATAGAAAACAGACTATTACCGAGAGCTCCGAATATAAGTTTGAAGAGGTGGATGGTAGCAATAAACCAGTAAGATGGACCGATTTGCCTTGTTTTGCAGTAGAAAATCCTTATGGAATGTCATTTTTTTTGAAAATGTTATAACTTTAATAAACAAAAATGAAAAAGTAATAGAAAATAATGCTAATATTTTTGATTATAATGATAATGCAAAATTAAAAGTAACAGGATTTTCTCCAATAAACGATCCTTTAATACCATTAGTAAATGACAAAGGAGAAGAACAAAAAGATAAGAATGGAAATATAATAATGACTAAAAATCCTGCAAGAGTACAAGAAGATGAGGCTGTTTTAAATGCAAAAGTATTTTATACTCCAGATAAGGATGGAGACATAGATTGGATAATAAAGTATATAAATGATACTGCATCAGAAAATCATAAAAAAACATGCTTAGATATGGCACTTATGATTTCTGGAGTGCCAAATGTAACTGATCAAGGTTTTACAAATGCAGACAATGCAGCAGCCTTAGAAAAGAAGTTTTTTCCTTTAGAACAAGTGTTACAACAAGCACATCATTTATTTAGAAAAGAATACTTAAGAATGTGGGAGATGATAACAGCAAGAATAAATCTAAAGAAAGGTAAAGAATATGATTTTAGAGATATAGATGTTATATTAATACGTAATTTACCTACAGATACAGAAAGTCTTACAAATGCTTGGTTAAAGTTAAGAGGATTAGTAAGTGACAAATCAATTATAAGTCATTTACCATTTGGACTTGATGCAGAATCAGAACTTGCTGAAATGGACAAGCAGAATCAAGAAAATATACAGAAAAATCTAGAGCAAATGTCTATGATGGGACAAACAGGAGTAAACCAAGATAACAAAGAAAACAATCAAGATAATAAAGTAACAGATTTGACAGAACAACAGAAAGCACAGAAATTAACGGCAGACAATAAGAAAGAACAATCAAAAGTAGTTAATAAGCAAATTAATAAAGAATAGAGGTGCTTTATATGTGGAAACAACATGATAATTATATGAAACAATTACAACAACTATATAATAAAACATCAAAACAAACACAGAACAGACTTCAGGAAATCTTTGATACATTTAACTTTACAACAGATAATATCTATAATATAGCAGATAGTAAGACTAAAAAAGAATAAATACATATATAGAACAATGGAAAGAACAAGGATTATTAAAAAATAACAACTATTTTACATCATTAGCAAATAATATTTATAGAAGAATAAGAGTAAAGAATAGTGAAATATTAGAATTATTGATTTATAGTGCATATATAGAAGAACAAAGCAAACTTGAAGAACCAGAAAAACAAATGATGTATGAAGATGCAAATTATTATTATCAAGAAGGCATAAAAGAGGTCGATAAAAAGAAAAAGTCATCAGTAATTCCGATGGCTTTATTTCTTGCATTATTAGACCAACCAAATTATAGTGGATTTAATTGGAAACAATACATTGAAGTTACAATGCAATATAATGCACAACAAATATATAAACAAGCAATTTTAAATATACAACAACAAAAGACCTAGAAATTGATTCTAATGAGTTTCAAACAATAATAAATAGACAAAATAACCAAAAACTTAATATAAATAATGACAAGATATCAGGTGCAGTCGATTTACAAATGATCGGATTAAATAATCTGGCAAAAGTAGAAGGAATAAAATCAAATGCACATGATAATGCACAAGTAGAATTTTGGGCAGTAACTGATGAACATAGTACAGAAATGTGTCAATCAATGAATATGATGCGATTTTATATAAATAAAGAAAATAAATTTGATAGGTATTGGGGAATAGCAAAAAGATATTAAACTTATGCCAGTTAGGGTAAAAGGTTTAGTACCTGGTATTAATTTACCTCAATTATGTATTATTGGCATTGGTGCAGGAGTACTATAAGATATGTGTCACCAGTTGAAAAACAAGAAAAAACAGAGTATAATAATGTTGATTATATAAGAAAAAACAATTATACTAATAGCAAAAATCTAGATAGCAATATAAAGAAAGCAATAAAAGGTTGCCAAGAAAAATTCAAAAATTATAAATGATACGACCTTTGAAGTATCAAAAATAATAGTTATTATGATAGAAAAAAATAATATAATACATTTATTAAATGATAGTAACGAATATGAAATATTACATGAAATTGGACATGTGATAGAAACAAAACTAGATTTATTACATGATAAAAAATACATAGAAATACAACAAAATGGGTTAAATATTAAAGAAATACATACAGACAATATAAAAGGATATGGAAAGGAAAAATGAGTTCTGGTTAGATGGAAATAAATTTATTTCAGAGTATCAAAGAAGAGTGTATGAACAAGATATAGATGGAAATTATAAATTGAATTATTTAGACTTTACATTTAATCCTAAAACTTTAGGAGAATATTTTTCAGAAGGATTTAGATGCTATTTTGAAGAAAATAAGTTATTAAAAAGAAGAGATATAAACTTATACAATTATATTAAGGAGGTCTTAAAATGACAGAAAAACAAATTCAAGATTTGTTAAAAAGAATATATTATTGATTTAGACAAAGAATTAATTAAGATATATCCTAATGGATTTGACATTAATAAAATAGATAAAAGGATAAAGGCAAAAATAGAAGAATTGACTAATAAATACGATAGCATACAAAATCCAGTACAAATAAGAAAAAATAAGGAGTAGTAAAACACATGATTATACCAGATGAAATAAAAGAATTAATTCATAAATATATAGAAAAGAATGGAAAAAGACCATTAGGTTTTAATTATGATGAATGGAATAGTTTTTGCAGAGTATAAAGAATATTTAGAAAAAGAATTAGAAAATAGCACTTACTAGAAAGTAGGTGCTTTTATTATGGAAAGAAGGTGGAAAATATGTGGTTATTAGTTTTAATAATAAGCATTAAATTACAAATGCCAACTTGGTATTGGATTATATTTACTATAATTACAATATTAAGACCATTATTTATAGAACCAATAAAATTTGAGTTTTATCAGGGGTTATGGAGAGCAAAAAAGAATAAATAAGTTATTAACATTTTATAATTATAAATTTTTAGACGTAGACGTGCGTCTATTTTTTATGCCTTTTACTGGTTGAAGGCGCTAAAGAACAACAGAATACAAATTCAATGGCTGGGGCTTAGGCAATGGCTGGGGCAAAAGGAGTAAGAAATGGAAGAACAAGATAACAATGTAAATCCAAATAATGCTAATACTGGGGCAGTTACTGAACCAGCAGGGAGCAAATAATACAGGAATAAATGATAATCCTGTAACATTTGATGATTTCTTAAAAGACGGAAAAAATCAAGCAGAATTTGACAAAAGAGTTCAAAAGGCTATAAACACAGCTAAAGCAAACTGGGAAGAAATAATGAATAGTGAAAAAACAGAAGCTGAGAAACTAGCAAAGATGAACAAAGAACAAAACTTGAATATCAAGCACAAAAAGGAAAGAACAGACAAAGAAAAAGCACTTGCAGAATTAAATGCTTACAAACTAAAAGAGCAAGCAACAAAAATCGCAAGTGAAAAAGGATTGGACATATCTTTACTTACTTTCTTTAACTTTGAAACAGTTAAGGCAGAGGAAATCAATTCAAAAATAGAAGAGGTTTCAAATGCGTTCAATAAAGCTGTTGAAAAAGCTGTAAATGAAAGATTAAAAGAAGATACACCAATTGAAAAATCTGGTTTTGATAATAGAAAAAACAAATCAATCGCCAGAGCAAGTTATTAAAAATAGGAGGAATTAAAAATGGGAGAAATTACACAAGAAGCATTAAATATAATGCTACAAGATGGCAAGACAAAGGATAATTTAAAACAAGTATTAAGTGGAGTATTAGAAAATGTTGCATCAAGAGCAATATCAGAACAAATCAAAGCAAAAAATGGTTCAGGAAATCCAGAAGGTGGAGTAATTGAATATAAAAGATTTGTAAATGCAGAGCTAAAGATAAAAGGTACTGCAAGAGCAGCAGGAAAAGGTGATAAAGTAAAAGCTAAACCAGTAAAAGTTGTTATTGATACAGACAAAGAAATTGTTGAAGAATTGCAAGGAAAAGATGTAAAACTTTATGGCATTGATGGTATGGCTGAAAAAAGAAAAAGTAAACCATCAATCAGCTATTATAAGATATTTAGATAGAGAATTTTTTTGCAAAGGTATTGGAAGGAACAGAAGTTTCTGCAAAAGATAATGTACAAGATACAATTGATACTTTATTACAAAAAGCAAGAACTTTAAGAAACGATTTTATTGATGGAATAGAATCAGACTTATTAGTTATTGTTGTAGATAGTGAATACAGAAAAGGAATGAAGAAAATTCTTGACGAATTACCAAATGGAACAGACCCAAAAGAACAAGCAATTGGTATGTACGATTCTGTTAGAGTTTATGAATCAACAAGACTACCAGATGGCGTAAAAGCTGTTGTAATGATGGATGGGGCTATTGCTCAACCATTTTATGTATCAGAGTATGGAGCAGAGAAAGTACCATTTGATGATGCTGTAGCATTAGAAGATTTCTTATATAAAGGAACAAAAGCATTAATGGAAGACACTATATTCTATGTAACAGATGCTTCACTTAAAACTTTAAATGTAACATCAGAAGCAGGAACATCAACTGAAAAACAAAAATAACTGTTACACCAGTATTAACTTCTGGAAATAGTTATAAATATAAAGCAGCAGCTAATCCAACAATACCAGAATATGATGCTGTTTGCACATCTGGATATACAGCTTGGAATGGAACAGACGAAATAACAGCAACAACAGGGCAAAAAATAGTAATTGTTGAAGTTGATTCAGCGAATAAGGCTAAAAAGCAGGAATAGCAACAATTACTTCAATGGCTTAAAAATAGGAGGCAATAGAAATGGCAGAAACCAGTAATATAGACAAAATAATAGCTGATTTATGGGCTAATTATAAAGATGATAAAGAAGTCTTAAATGAAATATTAGAGGAAGTAAGTTCTATTGCCTCTGATATTTCTAATAGACAAAAAAGATGACACAAAACTATTTCCATATATAAAGAAAGCAACAAAAGCAATATATCTTTCAAGGGGAGCAGAAGGCTTAACAAGTCGAAATGAAGGTTCTATTTCAACATCATTTGAAGATATTATAGATAAGTTAAGAAATGACATTATAAAATCTGGTTTAAGGAGGATTAAATAATGTTATTACGAGACTTAATAAAAAGTATATATATCAGAGTATAAAGAAATAGAAGACCACGGTGAGTCAAATAAAGTATGGAAATATAAAGGACTAGCTTGGCTAAATATGCAGCAAGATGTCAATGAGTTAGATAGAAAGTCTACTGGTGAAGTGGATTATAGTACATATAAAGGTCGTACGACTAGAGATTATGATATACAAAAGGGCAATGGAATATCATTTGAAGATATCTCAAAATTGGAAAAGTTTATTCCAGAGTATAGAGTACTGGACAAAAATAAAATAGGAAGTACTTATGTATATAGAATGGAGAAAGTACAATGATAAAATTCAATTGTAATATTAAAGTAAAACATAATTTTAAGAATATAGATACTATAATTCAAAAACTACCACAAACAGCTCAAATGATAACAGAAGATGTACTAAAAAACATTAGAGGTTATGCTATAAGGCTGGAAAAGGGACATACCGAAGATGGCATATTAGTTGAAATGATTGATATGTTTACTAAAGAAGTGAAGCGGTCGTGTATATGCTGACCCTTCTAAATTTATGAGTAGTGGAGTTTCATATTTGTTTTTGAATATTTTGGGACAGGTGCTAATGCTGAGATGGAACATGTAGGAAAATCAAAACATTTTATTCAAAGTAGTTACACAGAATGGTTTATTCCAGTAAGTAAAGTTGAAAAGAAATTGCCTTATCCAATTGTAAATATTCAAGGAATGGATTTTTATGTTGCTCATGGTAGCAAAGCCAACCACTTTATAGCCGATGCAGGTTTTAAAAGTAGAAATGAAAATGCAGAAATAGTTAAGAAAAAATTAGATGAAATGCTAAAGGAGTGTTGTAAATAATGAAAGATTTAAGTGAATTAGAGTTTAGTGATTTAGTATATGAGAAACTAGAGATATTAAAGTATAAGCAAATATTAACAAATCCAACAACTACAAGTACATTTCCTTGCTTAGAGTTACATACACCTTTAAAATCAGTAAATTTAACAGAGAATGCATTTCCGATTAAATCTACATTCCAGATATCAATAACTTGTTGGAACGAAAAGCAACGCCAAGCAATGAAAATGACAGATGAAGTTGATAAAAAGCTTCAAGAATTAAATTTTATAAGGACGAATACCAGCCCTGCATTATATGACTCTATATTGCAAAAATATGGTATAACAATAACATTTGAGGTTAGTTATAATTCAATAACAACCTCTTTTAATTTTATAAGATAATAGGAGGAATTGAAGATGTCAGAACCAAAAACAAGTACAATGACTAAATTATTTCATGCTGATACATTAGAAGATTTAAAATCAGCATCAAAAGAAAGCAAATCGCTTTTGTACAAAGTATACCAGAGTTTCTAAAGGCTCCAGAAGGGGTTACATATAGTGCTTTAGATATTCCCGATGAAAGAATGGCAGAAGGAAGACAAAAAGCAGAAAACTTAGAAATAGAAATATTATTTAAAGAAGATCAATATGATGAATTAAAAGCTGTGCAAACAGCCAAAACAAATGGATATTGGGCAATACAACTACCAGAAAGTACAGCATCAGAATCTGGAAAGCCATTAACATGGTATTTCACAGGAACATGCTTTGTAGGAATGAGTGAAATTGCTCTAGATGATATGTTAAAATCAAAATTAACAATCTATAGAAGTTCAGAAATACAAGAAAAGCAAAGGCTTTCCCACAGCCTAGTTCTGATGTAAGTGTCGTGTCAGAACAAACAGAAACAGACACTAATAAAGAGAAGGCATTGAAATAAAGCCTTCTCTCTTTTTAAAGGAGAGAAATAAAATGATAATAGAAACAAAAATAAAAATATTAATTTAGTACTAAAAACAAGAAAAAATAGTAGATATAGCTAATCTACTAAAAAATAAAAACTTTGAAGAAGCATTTGTAAAAAGCATATTCAATATTAGATGGAGAAGCTTTAACGAAAATAATATTCAAGTTGGCAGAAAACGAAAATGGGGAAAGTACATTTAATTCATCAGATGAAGTATATGATTTTATAGATGATTGTAGACCAGAAGGAATAACTATAAGTGAATTATATGCTAAGATTGCAGAGGCATTGAATGAAGAGGGTTTTTTCAAAAAGAAAATGAACAAGAAAGAATTAAAAGAAATGACATCAAATCCTTTATCAACAATGAATATGAACGATTTAGTTCAAAATCAGCAGAAAGTGCAATGAGCAAAATAGCAGAGAAACAATTTCAAGAACAGGGATTTCAAGGTTACGAGGCTTAAATGATATAGTTGAAAAAAATAAAAGAGGCTCATAATTTAGTTGAATTAATATATTCAATAGAGTCTCTAGCTTACTATTTTGATATGAGACCATATGAGTTTTGGAATAGTAGATATTCAGAAATAAATGCATATTGTCAAACACATCTTGTAAAAATAATTGATGATTTAAAGCGTGAAATTAATTTACAAGAAGCGGTAACAAATAAACTTATAAGAGCAGATAGTATGAGTAGAAATCCTAAAATAGTACCAATTAGAGATAATTACAAAGAATTATTTAAGGAAGAAGAACAGCAAACACAATCTCCAGAAGAAATTATAAGAAGAATGAGAGGTATAATGAAAGCAGAAAAAAATTAAAAAAATCATACTTTTTGACAAAATTCGACACAAAAAAGTACAACTAAAAGTGATATAATTTTCTTATAATAATATAAGAGGAGATGTATTACTGTGACATGTCCTAAATGTGGAAGTGAAAATATAAATTTTCAGATAATTAATGAACAAAAATTAGTTACAAAACATCACGGTTTACTTTGGTGGTTGTGTATTGGATGGTGGTGGATACCAATAAAATGGATTTTTTAACTATCCCAGCATTATTAGCAGCAATATTTATAGGAAAAAGAAAAAAATAAAGAATACTACAAAGACAATGCGTGTTTGTCAAAATTAGGGCATACTTGGAAAGGGTAAAATAAAACATTTATGAAAGGTATATAATTTTTTTATAATAGAATAAAAGGAGTAATAAGCATGGAAGAAACTAAGTATTATAAAATACCAATAAGTATGGTATCATTTTGGTTTTGGCTTGCTATAATGAGCATTTTATAGCAATAAGTGGTGGAATATTGTTTTTTTTATTACTAATTCCTGTAATTGTGCTTGCTCAACTAAAAATACTAACTATTTGTATAATGACAGAGAACTAATAATAAAAAAGGATTAATTTTAAATCTAATAGTAGCATTGCATTAAATAAGATAGAAGCAGTTAATGTTAAAATGAATTTACTAACAGTAATTGTCCAAGCTAAACCAATATCATTAATGCATATAAAAAATTTAAATGAAGAATCAGACAAGTTTATAAAAAATTGGAATAAAATAGGTAAATGTATAATAAATTAGGATTCGTATTAGAGAAAAAATAATAATAAAATATTTATACAGATACTATTAAGATATGAAGAAACACTTACTTAGGTAGGTGTTTTTATTATGTAAAAATTTTAAAAAATTTTAAAATACCTCTTGACTTTTGCGGGAACATATTATAATATATATGTGTGAACAAAAGTGAGGTGAGAAAATAGAAAATAAAAAATGGGTAGACCTACTACTAATCCTAAAATGAAGAACTAAAAAGTAAGAATATCTAAAGAAGATAAAGAGAAACTAGAATATTGTATTAATAATAGCAATAAAAATAAGTCAGAAATTGTCAGAGAAGGAATAGATAAGGTTTATAATGAAATAAGAAAGTAAAAGAAGAAACCCGTTACATATCTTGGCGGATACACGAGTTTCTTACACATAGAAATTTTAGTTCCTACAAATATATTGTATCACAGTAGGACTGGAATTTCAATACAAAATTGAAAGGAAGGTCTTTTTATTATGAAAAATTAGAAATTGTTTATAAAACAAAAGGAATGTTTCATTGAAGAAACAGAAATGAGAATGAGTTTTGTTAAACCTATAGCAGAACTATGGGTCGGAACAAAAGAAAACGAAAAACTAGAAAAGTTGGTTAAATGGATAGAAAATGATTTAAGAAAGAGAACTTGGCTAGGCAAAGATGAAAAACTAGAAATAAGTGAATTTGATAAGTATGTTATTGAATATGAAAGTCAAATAAACAAAAGAATTGATTCAAAAGTTTATAATATTTGTAAAAATGCTTATCAATTAGTTGAAGAAGGCAAAACAACTTGGGAACAATTAATTAAAATTATTGAGAAAACAAAATGTATGTAATTAATACTATAAAAGGAGGAAAAAGTATAATGAATGAATTACAAATATTTAAAATGAAGAATTTGGAGAAATTAGAAGTTTAGAAATAAACAATGAACCTTATTTTGTTGGAAAAGAAATTGCTACAATACTAGGATATAAAAATGGTAGTAGAGATATAAACAGACATGTTGATGAAGAAGATAGAATGGTAGTACCGTTTCGGTAGCACCTCAGGAATACAAGACACAACAGTAATAAACGAAAGTGGATTATATAGTTTAATAATGTCAAGTAAACTACCAAATGCAAAAAGATTTAAAAGATGGGTAACAAGTGAAGTATTGCCATCAATAAGAAAAAAACAGGTGGATACATAGCAGGGGAAGAAAATATGAATGAAGATGAATTAATCTTAAAGGCCATGAATGTATTAAATGCAAAAGTTGAAAACCTAAGAAATGAAAATAGAAACTTACTTGCAGAGAATGATAAAAAGACCAACTTATTGGAGAATTAAAGCCAAAAAGCAGATTATACAGATAGAATTTTGCAATGTGATGATTTAACGAAAGTAAATGTGATTGCATGTGACTATGGATTTACAGCACCTGAATTTAATAAGATGTTAAAGAAATTTAGCATTCAATATAAAGAAGGGGCTAGTTGGCTATTATACAAAAATATAGAGGAAAAGGATACACACAAACAAAGACATTTGAATTTACTCATTCAAATGGAACACAAAGGAAATAGAACTAGTATGATGTGGACACAAAAAGGAAGATTATTCTTATATGAGTTCTTGAAGGCAAAAGGAATACTTCCAAGAATGGAAGAAAAGAACAAATATCAATATATTAACAATAAAGCATCAGTTAAACTGGTGCTTTTTATAATGAAAATATGGAAGGAGGAATAACAATGACAGTAGAAGAAATTGAGATAATTGTAACTGCAAAAAAAGTAGAAGAAGCATTGAAAGAATTTGAAAAAAATGTTACCTGCAATAAAAGAAAAAATGAAACAGGTTCAAGAAGCTTTTTCAAAAGTAGACACAAAGACAATGACTAACAAATTACATCAAGCAGTTAATTTTATGAAAAAAAAAAAATGCAAGACTTAAAAAAGAGTTCTGAAAACAATGAAATATCAATTAAAGTAAACAATAAAGATGCACAAAAACAAATATCTCAAATAGAAAAAGAAATAGATAGTCTACAAAAGAAAATAACTAGTCGACAGTTAAAGTTAGATATTACTAATAATGCTTTAGATAAAATAAGAAATGATACAAATCAATCTGTAATAAAAAAAGAAATTCCAGAGGCTGGAAATAAACAAATTAAGCAAGAAACATATCAAAAATTAGACAACAATGTTAATTATCAAAGTTTAGTTAAACAAAGCGATAAATTAAATAGTGAAATTGAAAAAATATAACGAATTATTAAGCAGTGCAAAGTTTAAAATGGCAGAATTAGGGACAACAAACATCACAGACATCAACTACTCAAAATAAATTGAGTAGTTTTTTGGTGCATTAAAACCTGTTATTTCTAAAGTGACAAAAGAATGTCAAAAATTAGTAAAAGTTTTTTGTAATTTAATAAATCCATTAAATTACATAAAAAAATAGTAGGTGGAATATCGAATAAATTAAAAGGAACTGGAACCACAGTGAAACAAGGTATAGGACATATTTTAAAATATGCTATGACATTATTTTCTTTAAGAAGTGTATATTCAGTATTAAGTAGCTGTGCTCAAAGTTGGCTATCAAGTCAAAATGCTGGTGCAAAACAATTAAGCGCAAATATTGAATATATGAAAAATTCCCTAGGAAGTGCATTAGCACCAGCTATAACTTATATTACAAACCTAGTATATAATATGATGAAAGCAATCCAATCAGTTATATATGCATTGTTTAGAGTAAATATATTTTGCAAAAGCAAGTGCAAGTTCATATGCAAGTATGGCTGGAAGTGCGAAAAAGGCAAAAGAAGAATCAAAACAATTAGCAGGAGTTCACGATGAAATAAATAATGTACAATCTAATGATAGTTCAGATAGTGGAAGTGGTGGAAGTTCATCGCCAAGTTTTGACTTGTCAGGAATAGAAAATCAAATGTCGCCATTGGCACAAAAATTATATGATTTCTTTAAACCACTTGTTGATAGTTGGAATAAATATGGACCTGCTTTGGTAGAACAAATAAAAACAACAGCAGGACAAGTAACAACATTAATTTCAGCAGTATGGGGAAGTTTTGAAAAGATAATTACAAATGGAACAGTATATACATCATTAGAATTAATTTTAGCAATTATAGGAAATATAGCCGAAGCTTTTGCAAATGCTTGGAATTATAACGGTAATGGAGATGCAATAGTGCAGAATTTAGCAAATGCATTTAATAATCTATTAACAGCTATAAATAATGTAGTACAAAGTGAAGGATTTCAAAATTGGTTAAATAATTGTTCAGACAAATTCAGAGTAATATCAGAAAAATTGTCAGAAATAGATTGGCAACCGTTAGTTGATGCATTGTCTAATATAGGACAAAATATAGGAACACTTGCACTAGATATATTAAGTGGATTAGTAGATATTTTTAAGTGGTTGGCGGAGAATCCAGGAGTAGCTGAAATAATACTAGCAATAGCGATAGCAATAGGAACAGTAAGTACGATAATAAGTATATTAGTTCCAATATTAACAGCATTTACGGCTATTTCAACAGCATTACATATCTCATTATTACCACTTATCGTAATAATACTTTCTATAATAGCAGTTATAGCATTAATAGTAGTTGCTATAATGAATTGGGATTCTATAATTAGAGCATTAAAAGTCACTTGGGATTGGATTAAACAAAAAGCAATAGAAATATGGAATGCAATAGCAGATTTCTTTAAAAATTTATGGCAAGGAATATGTGATACTGTAAAGAGTGTATGGAATGTAATTAAAGAGTTCTTGAGTAACTTATGGAACGGCATATTAAATATAGTAAAAACAGTATTTAATGCAGTAGCAACATTTTTTAGTAATATTTGGAATGGAATTAAAAATGTAGTTTCAACAGTATGGAATGCTATAACAGGTACAATATCTAACGTAATAAATGGAATCAAGAATACTATTTCTAATGTATTAAATACAATTAAAAATATATGGAATAATATTTGGACAGGACTTAAAACAACTGTAACAAATATATTTAATGGCATATGGAATACAATTAAAAACATTATAAATTCTATTTTAGGTGGAATAGAAGGAATGGCAAATGGAGTTGTAAATGGAATTAATACAGTTGTTAAAGCCCCAAATAAATTAAAATTTGATATTCCTGATTGGATTCCAGGATTAGGAGGAAAAACATTTGGATTTAATATAGGAATGATACCAAGAGTATCAATACCAAGATTAGCTAAAGGTGGAGTATTAACAGAAGCAACAACAGTATTAGCTGGAGAATATTCAGGAGCTAAAACAAACCCAGAAATTATAACATACAAAATATAATGAGAGATACATTCGAAGATGTATTGTCTAATTATAGTGGAAATAATGATGATAGACCAATATATTTAACAGTAAACGTAGGAAATCAAAAACTAGGACAAATTTTTATTAGAAGACTTAAGAGATAGAACAAGAAGAACAGGAAAAGATATAGAAGCATTAGTAGGAGGGTAAAATATGTTATGGAAAGTAGATGGTGTAGTACAAAAACACCAAGCACATATAAGGACAATATAGAAGACACAGACAATGATAGTTATACATCAAAAGTAACAGGAGCATTAATAGACAATCCAATAGCTGTAGGGATGCTTAAATTAGAAATGACATGGGATTACTTAACAGAGGAAGAAGCAGAAAAACTATTACAATTAACATATAGAAATCCTCTAATAGTAACAGTAAAATGTCCATCAGTAAGAGGTGGAATGCTAGAAAATGCAAAATTTAGAGTAAGTAAAAGAACAAGTGAAATGCACAAAACAGGTAATGACGAAGACACTTCCAAATCAAAATGGAAAGTGTCTTTTAATCTAATGCAAAAAAGAATTAACAGCACAGCAAAAACAGACAGTATCAAATGCGTAGGAGGGCTTGAAATGTATAATACAAGTCAAAAATGGAAAGAAAACATATATAAAAATGTACAAAGCATATTAAATATTTATATAGATGACGTATTAATTAATCCAGATTATGTTTTGGACTTTAAGGTAGGGCAAACACTATTTGAAGAAAACTTGGAATTAGGAAGTACAACTAGTAAATATATAGAATTTAAAATATATAAAGAAAAAAAATGCCTCAAAATATGAAAAAAGGTAAAAGTAGATTATGGAATATTAATAGATAGTAGTTTAACAGTAAAACAAGTTAATTCAATGTTATTAGGAAAGCTAAAAGGAATAAAAGTAAAAAGTTTAACTAAAAAACAATGGAGAATATGAAATAATACCAATAGGAATATTTAATATAGATGAGTATAAAGAAAATGACGATAATACATTAACTATAAAATGTATTGATAATATGTCAAAATTTGAGTTTAATTACGATGGAAGTAGTTTAACATATCCAGCAACTTTATTAGAGGTATTAAAAGGAATATGCTTAAAAAGCAGGAGTAGAATTAGGTTCTACTTCTTTTTGAATTAGATGAAAAAATAGCAGTATATGATAATACAGTAAGTGCCAGAGAATATATAGGATATATTGCAGAAAGTGCTGGAGGATTTGCTTTTATAGGCAGAGATGGAAAACTGTATATAAGAAGAATATATCAGGATGAACAAGAAATACCGTTAGAATTGTTTGGAAGCTATAAATGGGGAGAGGAATTTCAAGTATCTAAGTTATCATACGAGGATGGTGTTAGAAGTTATAAATATGGAGATACAACTAGAAATAATCTATGGATAAATCAAGAAAATATGTTTATTACAACAGCAAATCAAATTCAAAATATTTACAACCAGGTAAAAAGATTTAACAGCGAATAGCTTTGAGGGAAAAACGATAATAGATCCAGCACTAGATGTAGGAGATAAAATTATTATAGATGGAAAGCCAGTAATATATCAAGGAGAATTAGATTATCAAACAAGATTTATAGCTGATATAAAAAGTGCAATAAGCACCAAACAAAAACAAGAAACTACAATTAAAAAAGAAAGTCAAAAGGTTTTGAACAGAAGAGTGCAAAGTAATATAGACCAAATAGAAGGAAAAAATATCACAACTAGTACAAGAAACAACAGAACATGAAGAAAAACTAACAGAACATGAGCAAACAATAGATAGTATAGCAGATAAAGTATCAAATATAGCAGATATAACAAGAAGTATAACAGGAATAACAACAATAGAATTAGAGAATTGTATAAAAGGAAATTTATTAGAATTACACATAAAAGGAAATAATACAGTATTTGAATCTTTAAAATTAAGTGACAATTTGTATTTAAGTGATGACTTATATTTAAAAGGAGATAGCTTAATAGTAGTAAAAGACCAGGATGGTAAAAGCAAAAATATGAACTGAATATACAAGAACTACTTAGACAAAATGGAACAGTATATGATGAGTATGTGTTAAAAGAAGGAAAAGCACAAGTTATAAGAAGAATAAATGAAGATGGAACAATAAAAGATGAAGTTATCACAGAGGATTTAGGAACAATTGAAATATTACTTGAAGAAGGGAACAATACATTATCAATAAAGAATTATGATGCAGAAATATCAGCTAAATGGGCTATAAAAGTGAATATTCAGAAATTTATGCAACTAATGTGGCAATGGATAGTGAAATAAAACAGACAGCACAAGAAATTAATTTATCTGTAAATAAAAAATTGGAAGACTATAGTACAACAACAGAAATGAATAGTGCAATAAGTGTTAAAGCAGATGAAATAAATCAAAAAGTAAGTAAAAAGTAGGAAAAGATGAGATTATTTCAGAGATTAATCAAAGTGCAGAAGAAATCAAAATAAATGCAGATAAGATAGACATAGATGGAAAAGCTGTACATTTTAAAACTAACATTTCTGAAAAAAGCAGGGCCATTCGTTGAGAGGGATTTTAAGAAGTTGATAAATTATTTAAATGATGCAGGAACATTAAATGATGAAGAAAAGTCAAGATATGATATAAACGAAGATGGAGAATTAGATGCAATGGATATGTATCTAATGACACAGGCAATTTCAAATGGAGGAACTTATGAATATAAGGGTAACTTTGAAATAAATCCATATTCAGCAAAAAAGCAATAACACTATACAATGAAAATACTAATCAGTATGAAGTTATTTTGTCATTAATCAATAATCATATCAAAAACTAACTTCAGATGAGATAGAGGTATCAGGAAAAGTAACTTGTGAAAGTTTAACACAAACATCATTAGAAAGAAAAAAGAAAAAACTTTGAAAAATTAGAAGATAATGCAATTGAAACAATAAAGAATATAGACATATATAAATACAACTTAAAGAGTGAAAAAAGATACAGATAAAAAGCATTTAGGATTTGTAATTGGAGACAATTATAATTACTCAAAAGAAGTAACATCACTAGATAATACAGGTGTAGACAATTATTCATTTACAAGTTTATGTTGTAAGGCAATACAAGAACAACAAAAATTAATAGAAAAACTTCAAAATAAAATTGAAGAAATGGAGGAAAAATAAATGGAAAAGATTGATTTTCAAAATGGAACAACAAAGTTAAATAAAGCCATGTTTGATACATTTCAAAATAATATAGCAAAAGAAATAGATGTAAATTCAAAAACAAATTCATTAGGAACAACATTCTATAAAATAGGCCGTTTAGTTGTAATGAATATGGCATATACAGTAAGTATTTCAAATTTAGCAAATAATAAAGCCTATGCATTAACTACATTAGAAGAAAAATATAGACCAGGTAAGTTAGTAGCAGGACATGCTGTAATAAAAAATGCTTCATATAATTTTATACCTAATTCATATATGCAAATTAGAACGACAGGAGAGGTTGAAATATATCAAAATTCTGGTAGTACTCAAAATGTGGCACAAATATTAGCAACTCTTGTATATGTTGCAGCAAGCTAGAAAGGAGAATAATATGTCAACAGAAACAGAAAAATTAAAATTATTCAAATGGGATACATCAAATGAAGTAGATTTAGAAAGTGATTTTGATATTGAAAAAACACTTAACGAAAACTGGGATAAAATAGATGACAATACAGCAGAAGTCTCAAAGAAAAACATAGAACAAGATAACAGTATATCAGAGTTACAAGAAGAGATAGAAAACTTAAGAAACATAAGCAATATAATGCCGTCTGTAAACAATCAAGGAGAAAATATAACATTAAATAATACAGCAAAAGATGTGCGATTTAGAAAGTTTGGAATTGGTGGAAATGTAAAGCAGGAGACGAGAGAAGGGTATAATCTATTAAATGCTAATTTACCATATACGACATCAAGTAGTGGAAATACAATCAAGTGGTTAGGAAAAGAAAATATTCCAAAGATGGAAGTTAATAAATACTATTATTTACATGGCAAATTTTCTGATGGAACCATATTTTCAGGAGCACATGCTGCATTTGTAATAACAGATAGTATGGGACAAATTCTAAATAAAACATTTGGAAGTTCATTTCAAAATACAGTGGATATATCAAATGCTATTAACTGTTATATTTATACAGACTCTACATATGTAAATAAAACAGTAACAGAAGTTGCGATATATGAAGGAAAAGAAAATAAAGCTTACGAACAACACGGAGCAAGTCCTTCACCAGACTATCAAAGTCCAATAAAACTGTTGGTAGTAATATAAATATATTTGATATTACAACGTATGATTATAGAAACTTTAATGAAGATAGTGTAGAAATTACTGACAGTACTAATTTTAGAATAATTGCAACAACATCGAAAAAACGCAAACAATGCGGTTGGTTTTAAAATAATGGATTTAACAAAATATGCAGGTAAAACACTAACTTTAAAAGCAAAAGTAAAATCTAGTACAAGCACAAATAAAGGCTTTTTAGTATTAAGACAAAATAATGCTGATTATACTGGAACAAAATCAAATGAAAAATATGATGAAACTCAGAATACAACAGACGGTGTAATCATATTGCAATATAAAGTAGCAGATACTATAAATGATAGTAATAGATATTTATTTGCTTGGTTTTTTTGCAACAAGAGGAAGTGAATGCAATGTGAACGATTATGTGGATTATACAGTTAAGATGGTTGAGGGAACAGAGGCAGGAGAGTATAGTAAATATAATCAAGGTAGTACCAAAATAATAATAGAAAAATCTGACAAGACACAAAAACAAGAGTATATTATGCCAGTACAGAAGGAATTTTTAACAGATGACTATTTTGACTTGGATAATGAAGAAGAAGTGCATGGATGGAAAAAATTATATTAAATGGAACAGAAAATTGGCAATTGTATTCAGCTGGTACAAATATTTCAAGAAGGTTTGGCTTGGCATTAACAGAAAATGTACCTCGCAAAGAAACAGAAAAGTATGGAAAAGGGTATTCTACTCATTTTGAAATAACACAATTTATAAATGGAGACTTATCAATATTTCTACAAGTAGAACCGAATAATTGGTACATAGCTGTTACAGATGTTAATTCAAAATGGAGTAGTATCGTAGAATTTAAATCATGGCTAAAAGCTAAATATGATGCAGGAACCCCAGTAATAGTCTATTATAAAACAGCAGCAGAAACAAGGATACCATTTATAGATGAACAAAAGCAGTAGCAAAAGAAATACAGAAAGCAACTAGTTATGAAGATACAACACATATTTATTCAACAGATGAAGTAAGTCCAGTTTTTGATGTAGAAGCAGTAATAGACTTAAAGAAATTAATAGCAAATACATCAACAACAGCAGAGGGGGAAAATTAATGCAAGATACAGATATAATTGAAAAAAGTAGCTCATTTAGAAGAAAGAGAAAAAATCAAATACAAAAAGATTAAATGAACATGATGAAAGGCTTGATAATCTTGAAAAGACATATTCTATAATGGAAAAAATGGACTATAGAATGGGAAAAAGTAGAATCAGCTATTGAAAAATAGACCAAAAAACTTGATAGCAAAGTATCAGAAGAAGATAAAGAAAAAGGCAAGAAGTGGGACAAGTTTATTGATTATGTATTTTATTCAGTTTTAGCAGTAATATTAGGACTTATATATATGAAGTTAGGTTTAAAATAAGAGGTGAAGTAATATGGAAAAAATAAAAACAATCGCTAAATATTTAACAAATATATTAGCAATAGTAAGTGCATTAGTAGCAGGCATTAATGCTGTAGATGGCATAACAATACCATATGCAATACAAATAGTACAAGTTATTGCAGTAGTGCAAGGTGTTATTGGAACATATTTATTAGGACAAAAAGCAATAAGTAACAAGGAGGAATAGTCATGGAAGATAAAATAGAAGAAGTAACAGACTTAGCAGAAAATGACAACAGAGGGGAGGCAAATGAATAATGAATATAGAAGATAGATTACTAAGTATAAATGAGTATAGTAGGACAGGAGAAAAACAAGGAACAATACAAAAAATTGTAGTTCATTGGGTTGGAAATGCAGGAAGCTCAGCAATAGGAAATAGAAACTATTTTGAAAGTTTAGCAAAAACACATAAAACTTATGCTTCAAGTCACTATATAATTGGCTTAGATGGCGAAATAATAAGATGTATTCCAGAAAATGAAGTTGCTTTCCATAGTGGTAGTCGTAGCATGAATAGAAAATCAATAGGAATAGAAGATTGCCATCCAGACTGGGAAGGAAAATTCAATGAAAATACATACAACAGCTTAGTAGAATTATGTGCAGATATATGTAGAAGATACAATTTAGAATAGATGCAATTATTAGACATTATGATGTAACAGGCAAAGAATGTCCAAGGTATTATGTAAGAAACGAACAAGCATGGATACAATTCAAAAATGAGGTAGCAAATAAATTGGGACAAGCTACAACTAATGTAGCAGTGCCAAAAGTTGAAGGAAGTGATGAAAAAGTGAGAAGATATAAAATGGTTCAACAAAAGAAACAATATATGCAGATACAAGTTTAACAAAAATAATAGGTAGTTTGAGTCCATATGAGGAATGCGATTGTTTTGGAATATTTAATGATAGACCGATGGTAAGGTATAATGTATCTGGAACAAAAAATTATAAAATAGGCTTCGCTAAATGGAAGGGCGGAGTTAGATAAAATTATAAGGTAGACTGATTAAATCAGCCTACCTCTACTATTCCCAAAGCATTACAAAGATTAATAGCATTAGAACTTAATAAATTTAGATTAAATATTTTAGAAGGTGGATTTGGAATATCTGGTTCATGTGAATTAGAAGAATTAGTAGCAATATTTTTAAATAAGTATCTTTCTAAGATATATAATCCAGCTAGTGCATTCAAAACATTTTCTAAATTTCCACTATTAAAATTTTCTAATCTTCCATGTTTTACATTATTATAATTTTCCCACCAGACTGGACTATTTTTGCTTGTCCAGCCACAAAATGGGGTTAGTTCAATTGAATCAAAAGAAGATGTTACCTTCTCTTTTAATATGTTGGGAAATTTTGCATTTACAACCTTAAAATAATTTTTTATACATTTATGATCATTTTGGTTAAAATTACAAATTTCTTTTTTAAATATAACATCTAGTTCAGAGCATATATTAAGAAGCAAAGATGTATATTCAATAGAATAGGTAAGATAATTATCTTTAGTGACTTCTACATATTTAGTTGTGTTTATAAATTTTTCTTCTAGATTTAAATAGTATGACCAAAAAACTTTTTGAAATTCATTTGTATTCATATAAATCCTCCTTTTTTCTACACTATATCACATAAAAAATAAAAGCATTGTCGAAATTTGTCACAAATACAAAATTATCAAAAACACCGAAAAATTAAGGTATATAACTACATTAAATAAAAAAAAAAAACAGCTTGAAATTGATTGTAATAGGCAAATTTTAAGAAAATAATAGGTGTATTTACATAATATAAAAAATGTGATATAATGTAATAGAATTGTAATAATTATGTAATAAACACTTAATATTATAATCATATAAATATGTTATATAATAGTTTTGTCGAATAATGTCAAAAAATGCGATGAAAATTTCTTGAAATAATTTTATTTTTGGTATAAACTATTCTAAAATACAAAGAATATAATATAATACTAGGAGTAGAAATGAATGAGGAATATAAAGTAACTGGATATCATGGAACGGAAAGAAAAAAAGCTGAGAAAATTATTAAGGAACAAAAATTTATTCCAGGAGAAGATGAAGATAATGAGGATTTTTAGGTAAAGGAATATATTTTTTTAGAAACAATGAACACGCAGTTTTGTGGAATTTAAAAAGGCTAAAGACAATGGTAAGGTTAATTTGAAATATAGTAATTATATTCTAAAATATGTAGTAGTTTCAGCAAATATTGTTGTACCAAGAGGGAATATTTTAGATTTAGAGAATATTAATGATATAGTAAAGTATGATAAAATTTGTAAAAGATTTCAAAAAGAATTTGAAAATGATGAAGAATATATTAATGCAAATCATAAAGATAGAGCTATAATTAATTATTTTTATAAAAAAGATATATGGATAATATTTATGCAATAAGAAAAATTAAAGGACAAAAGAATAATACAATAGACTTAAATGTAAGTGATTATTTACAAAGAGATATTATATGTGTTAAAAATGATAAAATAATTAATAATATAATAATTGAAAGAGATATTGAAAACAATACATATAATAATATAAAGTATATTTCATTTTATTAAAGGAGAGATAATATGAATATTTTTGAATATGATGGAGAAGAATTTGATAAGAAATTAGATGAAATATTTGCAAATATTGATAAAGAAGAATTAAAAAAGAATTAATAGAATGTGGACTTTAAATAATACAATCAACATACAATACACAAAATGAAATAAAAAAAATTGAAGATAATTCATATTGTATTATTGAATCACAACAATTAGAATTAAATGAACCATTGTCAACTATTAATTTAGATAGTAATTTTATTAATGAAGAAGGAGAAAAAAGAAAAATGGATGGAAGAACTAGTATTAGCAGCCTAAAATTTTTAAACTATATAGTAAATAAAGTAAATTATAAAACAAATAATACTGAAATAAAAAAAAAAGATGGATGGAAATTAAATTTTGATATAAAAATACAACTAAAGTAAATCAAGAAAAAAATAACATGAGTATTGTTTTAAATGTAGATATTTTTAAAGGAGTAGAAGATGCACCTTTTTATATGGAAATAGAAATAATAGGATATTTTGAATTGCAAGGGGAAGATGATATAACTAGATATGAAGCAAATGCAATAGCAATAATGTATCCATACTTAAGAGCAATAGTGTCAACTTATACTGCATCAGCTAATATAGCACCAGTAATATTGCCTGCAATAAATGTAAATGCAATGTTAAAAAGAAATAAAGAAGAGAACTAGAAATAGTTCTTTTTTAATCAAAATTTACTAATACAGCTTTACATTATGCATCTTTATATAAATAGTATGATATAATATTAAAAAACTAAAGACGGAGAGAAAAGATGAAAGAAAGATTAAAGAGAATAAGAAATAAACTAGATGCAATTGTAGAAAAGTATGGATTAAATTCAAAAGAAACAAAAAAAGTAAGTAAACGTTTTGATGAAGTATTAAATGAATATTATAAAAAAGAAGTGCAGTATCCAAAAGATAGTTTTATATATTTAAAATATGAAGAATCTATAAAATGTTTGAAAGAAATAACAAGAAAAAAAGAAAAATTTCCAACAATACAGGAATGGAATAAATATGCAAAGAAAAATAAATTATTGTCATCAGAAAGTATAAAATATATATCAGGAGTGAATTGGCATGAGCTTAGAAGCAGAACAAATTTGAAGAATAAAAAAATTCAGAAAAAGTTTGTAGTATTTTCAATACATACAGGCTTTTTTTGTCGAAAATGGGTTTTGACATAGAAAATAAATCTGGTATAATAAGAAAAAAAGAGATGCACGGACCGCAAATCTAACATCTCTTTTCCACAAACAATTTACTCAAAAGAGTTAACTGTAAATTAAGTATAACCTCTTACGAGTAAATTGTCAAATTATATTTACGAAAGGGGGTTTTTATTTATGAAAAACAAAAAAAAAAAAGGTATTTACAAAAATGAAGAAAAGGGTATAATAAGACTACAATATAACCTCTTTATTGCAAATAATAAAAATTTGCAAAGGAAGGATTTTTTTATGAAAGAAGCAAAAGAAATAGTAGTAAATGAACTAACAGAAGAATTAAATTGGAAAGAAAAAATTAATTGTAAATGTATTTAATAAAACTTTTAATAAAGTTGTAAATTTAGTCAGAATAAATACTGTAAATAAAATGATAAGGTAATGCAATAATTAATGCAATAGAAAAAGTTTTATAGAGTTATTAGAAAATTGCAAAAGTTTAAAAAGGCTTAAAATATTAAGTATATGTTTGTTCCTAGCATTTAGAAATTTGTATAAATTATATTAAAATGGCTGGGAACACCAAGAAAAAAGTAAGAAAATGGCTAGATGAAAAATTTTAATATTATAAAATGCGCTATTGAAAGGAAAGCAAAAAATGCAAGAAAAATTCATGAAAGAAGCGTTAAAAGAAGCCAAAAAAGCATATGAAAAACTAGAAGTACCAGTAGGATGTGTAATAGTAAAAGATGGAAAAATAATAGCAAGAGGGCATAACTTAAAAGAAAGTAAAACAGACACAACAAAACATGCAGAAATAATAGCAATACAAAAGCAAGTAAAAATTACAATCATGGAGATTATTAGATTGTGAGATGTATGTAACATTAGAGCCATGTGCAATGTGTGCAGGAGCGATAATACAATCAAGAATAAAAAAATATATTATGGAACACATGATTTAAAAACAGGAGCAATAGGTTCTGTTTTTAATTTACTAGAAGATTACACATTTAATCACAAAGTAGAATATGAATCAGGAGTGTTAGAAGAAGAATGTGAGCAAATACTAAAAGACTTTTTTTAAAGACTTGCGATTAGCAAAGCAAAAAGAAAAAAGAAGGGAATGTGATAAATAATGAAATTTGATATAAAAGAATAACAAACAATAAATTTTTTCACATAGGGATTTTATTATTTATTATATTTATTGTAATATTTGCAGTTTGATAACAAGTGTAAAATATGAAGTAGAAGGCGAAACAAATATGCCATATACTTTCAAAATATCAATAATAAGTTCAGCAAAAGGAAATGACAAAGAAGAAAAAGTAGAAGGAAATCAATGGAATTTTACAATAGACCAGGATAATGATATATATTTATATGTAGACAAAAAATCCAGAATACAATGAATCAGAAAAGAAAGAAACTATAAAAAGAAATAAATATAGATAATATAGAAGTCAGTAAAGAAAATGAAAAGGGGACACTAAAAATATTTAGGCCAGATATTGAAAATCCAAATGCGATATTTTCTAATGTAGAAGAAAATATTACAAAAGACTTAAAATATGAAGTAGCAGAAAAAGCAGATATGAAAGAAATGAAAATCACAAATCAAGGTGGAATTATGGTTTTCCGCTGTAGTAATTGTGATATTGCAAATTATGTAGCAAATGATGAACAAATTAATCATAATGAATTATTAAAAAGGCAAATATTTCTTTAGAAGAATTAAAAATAAATATCAAATTTGATATTTCAATAAAATTAGATTCTGGTAAAATATATAAAGCTTCAATTCCGTTAGAATTACCATTAGAAGATGTTATAGAAAATGGGACAGCATCAAAAGAATTTACGGATATGAGCAAATATGTTTTTAAAAGAATAAAAGAATAATGAAAAAGTACTTGCCAAAAATTATAAATCAGTATATAATACAGATGGTAAAGGATTTAATCTTTGTATAGAGAGTAATCCGACAGGAGCCTATGAACCTTGTCAGATCCGGAAGGAAGCAGCAATAAGTAGATACTTTTGTGTGGAGTGCTCTCTATAGAGAGATTAAGACCTTACCATTTTTGTTGTATAAAGGATGTGATAGGAGTGGGGTACACAGCTCTTTATAGAAAATTTAGACCAATAACTTTTTCAGAGATTGTAGGTCAAGAACATATAACAAGAACTTTGAGAAACCAAATAGTAGCAGGTAGAGTAGGGCATGCATATTTATTTAATGGGGGAAGAGGAACAGGAAAAACATCATCTGCAAAAATTTTAGGCAAGAGCAATAAACTGCTTAAATCCAAAAGATGGAGAGCCTTGCAATGAATGTGAAATTTGTAAAGGTGCTATAAATGGCTCATTAACAGATATAGTAGAAATGGATGCTGCATCTAACAACAGTGTAGAAGATATTAGAAGTATACGCGAAGAAGTAAATTTTTACCTACAAAAGCAAAATATAAAGTATATATCATAGATGAGGTTCATATGCTTTCACAAGGAGCATTTAACGCACTTCTAAAAACATTAGAGGAACCACCAGAACATGTAAAATTTATTTTAGCAACAACAGAACCACAAAAAATTGCCAGCAACAATATTATCTAGATGTCAAAGATTTGATTTTAAAAAGAATATCAAATGAAGATATAATAAAAGATTAAAAATTGTTTGCGAAGAAAGCAATATAGAAATAACAGAAGGAGCACTTCAAATTATAGCGGTTTTGTCAGAGGGAGCAATGAGAGATGAATTATCTATTTTGGAAAGATGTATACAAGATGGAGAAAACAAAATAGATGAAGATAAAATAAAAGATTTAGTAGGAATTCTAAATTTGATTTTGTTAATAACATTGTAAAAAGCTATAATTGAATATAATGTTGAAAACACAAATTAAAACAAAATGATATTTTTTAAATCAGGGAAAAGATTTAGATAATTTTTTATTTGAAATGATTAAATATGTAAAAGATATATTAATATTCCAAAGTACAAAAAAAACTTGAATCTATATAATCAAAATGAGTTGGAGCAAATAAAAAAGATATCTATTGAAGTTCCTAAAATGAGATTAGTACAATTAATATATCAATTGTCTGAATTACAAAGCAGGATAAAATGGTCTAATCAAAAGTGTAGTTTTCAAGCAGAAATGATAAAATTATGTGCTAAGCCAGAAGAATTTACAAAAGCTTACAACAAGTGGTTTATACAACTCAAGCTCCAGCAGGAGTTAGTCAAACAGTACAAATGCCTAGTAGTCAAGCAAATAGTGTTGTGGTAAATAATGTGCAGGCTAATAATTTAAGAACAAATAATGTACAAAAAAATGTATCAACAAGACCAGAAATAAAAATAAAAGCATCAAGTGAAGGTATTGCTAAGGCATGGCCTAATATATTAGGAAGTCTAAAAAATAACGGAAGAATTGTTTTATATACAAATTTAATAAATACACAAGCAAAAGAAATAAATGATATGACAGTTGGTATTGAGTTTACTAAAATGGGATGACAGCTTTTGGAAAAACAGTGTTAGAAAAACCAGAAAATGTAAAAGAATTAACTAAATTGGTTTCAATGGCTTGTGGCAAAGAAATGCATATTAAATATATAGACACATCAAATGCAGTGGCGACAAAGCTTACGGCTGAGCAAAATTTACAAAATTTTGCAAATGATGCAAATATACCATTAAATATAATTGATTAAGCATAAAATTGTTTTCATATTTTTTAATAAAGTTCTTAAAATATGAAAGTAGAAAATGTCTAATTTATTAAAATATAAGTGAAAGGAATGTGATAAAAATGGCAAAAAGAGGAGGATTCCCAGGAGGTATGGGCGGATTCGGAGGAATGAATATAAATAATTTAATGAAAGAAGCTAAAAAATGCAAGCAGATATGGAAAAATCTCAAGCAGAATTAGCTCAAAAAAGAATTTGACGCAACTGCTGGAGGAGGAGCTATTAGTGTTAAAGTTTCAGGAGATAAAACTTTAAAAGAAATTAAAATTCAAAAAAGATGTGGTTGATCCAGATGATGTAGAAATGCTAGAAGATTTAGTTTTAACATGTGTAAATGAGGCATTAAGACAAGTAGATTCTGCACAAGCTGCTGAATTAGGTAAATTTAATATACCTGGTTTGATGTAATTTTAATTTTGATAATAGCAGGTTATTAAATAATAAAAATAACAGTGCACAAAAATCGTAAATGATATATGCTTTAGGGAAAGGGCGTGAATGGAATGTCATTATATTCACCATCAATAGAAAGACTAATAGAAAGTTTTGAAAGATTGCCTAGCATTGGTCATAAGACTGCTGCTAGACTTGCATTTTATATATTAAATTCAACAGAAGAAGAAACAAGCAAATTTGTAAATTCTATATTAGAGGCAAAGAAAAATTTGAAATATTGTAGTAAATGTTTTAATATTTCAGATACTGACCCATGTCCAATTTGCAGTAATCCAAAAAGAGATGCGTCTTCTATATGTGTAGTTGAAGATGTAAGAGATATTGTGGCAATGGAAAAAAACACATGAATTTAAAGGTGTATATCATGTTTTACATGGTTCTATTTCTCCTATGAATGGTGTGGGACCAGATGATATTAAAATTAAAGAATTACTTTCTAGACTTATGGATGGACAAGTTAAAGAAGTTATATTAGCTACAAATCCTAGAGTTGAGGGTGAAGCTACGGCTATGTATTTGTCTAAATTAATTAAGCCTTTAGGAATTAAGGTTACTAGAATTGCTCATGGAGTTCCTGTTGGAGGAGACTTGGAGTATACAGATGAAGTTACTTTGACTAAAGCACTAGAAGGTAGAAGAGAAATTTAATAATAAATTTGTTTTTAAAATTAGAGCAAATTTTAATAGATAAAAGAGCCAAACTTTTTGGAAGTGAGGCTCTTTAAAATCTTTTTTAATAAGTGCTAAGGTTATTAATGTCCGCTTTTGTTCTAAATATTATGCTAGTGTTCTAATATAATTTCACAAATATTTTTAGTTGAAAAAGGTTTAGCTAAAATATTAGTATTTTGTTTCATAATTTTTAGTTTTTCTGGATTAGAAAAAAGTTGTTCAAAAAATTACTTGAGGATTATCATCTTTTTTTATCCAAATAGCAATACCATTTTTTACAAGAAGTTCAGCATTTTCTTCTTCTTGACCAGGAAGAGGGTTAATAATAACCATTGGTAAATTACATGCTAAACTTTCTGAAGTTGTAAGACCACCTGGTTTTGTAACTACAAATTCACAGATATGCATTAATTCTGGAACTTGATTAGTAAAACCAAGTACACGCACATATTCTTGTTTGTTATATTTAGAAACAACTTCTTCAAAATGTTGTTTCATTTTTTCATTTTACCAGCAACAGCAATAATAGAATAATTATTATTTATATTTTTTACTAGGGATTCAAAGATTTCTACGGTCCTAGCTTTTCCTAGACCAAATTCCCCACCACCAAAAAAAAAAATGTTTTTTCTATTTTTAGGCAGATTAAAATTTTCTAATATTTCTTGTTTATTAAAATCTAATAAAAATCTATTTGAAATAGGAATACCTGTAACAAATATTTTTTCTTCAGAAATATTTTGTAATATTAAATATGTTTTCATACCTTGATGAGCAACAAAATAATAATCAATATTATTACTACCAATTAGCCATTGACCATGTGGAGCAAAATCTGTCATTATTGTTGCTAATTTTGCATTTATTTTTCCTTTTCTTTTAAATAACTACACATTTGACTTCCAAAAAAATGTGTTGAAATTATTATATCTGGTTGTTTTTCTCTTAATAATTTTAGCAATTTTATTGCAAAAAATTTATTTGTTCTACTTGATAAATGTGCTAATATTCCTTTTTGAGAATCTGCATATAATTTTCCCCATGCCCATGGCATTTTTTTTTTGTAATTTCTTTTGTATGCTGTTGTTGTGATTTTTTCAATTCCTATATTTACATATTTCATGCAATCAATTAGTTCAACTTCAAAATTCGGATGTTCTGCTTTTAGACATGTTTCTAGTGACTTTGCTGCATTTAGGTGTCCACCTCCATATGATGCATAAAATATTATAATTTTCTTTTTTATCTGTATCCATATTTTCCTCTCAATCATATGGTTATTACTATATAATATATTTTGTAAAAAAAAAGCAAATTAAAAAAAAAATAATGTATATTTTTTTGAAAAAATACAAAATATAGAAAGAGGTGATAATTTGAAAAAGATAAAAAAATATTAATAAGTTTATTAGTAATAATGTTATTCACAGTATGTGGGTTATTTGTGGAAAACATATTTAAAAAAAGTAATATAAAAATATTCTAGTATAACATATGCAAAAAGTACGAACTCTACATCAGATGTACAATTAATGGCAAGAGCAATTAATGGAGAAGCAAGAGGAGAACTATATGAAGGACAAGTTGCAGTAGGAGCAGTTATATTAAACAGAGTAAAAAGTTCGCAGTTCCCTAATACGATAGCAGGAGTAATATATCAAAAAAAAGGTGCTTTTACAGCAGTATCAGATGGACAAATAAATAAGCCAATAACAGAAAATTCAACAGTATATAAAGCTGCTAGAGATGCAATGAATGGATGGGATCCAACAGGTGGATGTATATATTATTTTAATCCTGCAACAGCAACAAATAAATGGATATGGTCAAGGCCATTAGTAAAAACAATAGGTAAACACAGATTTTGCAAATAATAAAGAATGGATAAGCAAAAAGTTTTATAAAATTTACATTATAAAAAAATTTCAATAAAGGAAAGGAATGAAAATTTATATGAATAAAATTCAAGATTGGGTAGAGAGATTAAAAAAAGGGCATATGTTTAGTAATAGAGTATTTTTTTAATAATAATTATATTTTAGGAATATTATTATATCAAAAACAAGTACAAGCAAGACAAGTTTCAGAAGATACTTATAATATGGCATTTTATGAATTAGTAGATTATGTAGAAAATGTAGAAACATATTTGGCAAAATCATTAATATCAACAACACCACAACATGGAGCAGAAACACTAACAAATTTATGGAGAGAAGCAAATATGGCACAGACATATTTATCAAGATTACCAATAGAGAGCCAGGAACTTGAAAACACAAAAGTTTTTAAATCAAGGTAAGTGATTATAGTTATTCTTTATCACGCAAAAATATTTATGATGAAAGCTTAGGGAGAAGAGGACTTGAAGAATCTAAAAGAATTACATGATTATAGTTTAGAACTAGAAAGTATTTTTGAATCAATTATCAGAAGATATTAATTCAGGAAGAATTAAATGGGGAGAGTTAACCAAAAAGGTAATGCAGCATTTGCACAACAAGTAAGTACAGAAAGTAAAGATGGATTTAGTAATCTAGAAGAGAATTTTCATGAGTATTCAGGATTAATTTATGATGGAGCATTTTCTGAACATTTGACTAATGAAGAGAAAAAAGGACTAACAGGAGAAAATATTGATGAAGAAAAGCAAAACAAGTTGTAACACAATTAATTAATCAAGATAAAATAAAAGAGATTTCAAGTTTAGGATTATCAGAAAATGCAACAATTCCTTCTTACACATTTTCTGTCCAAACTAATGATGATAAAAATATAAGTGTTTCTATTTCTCAAAAAGGTGGACATGTAATTTATATGAATTATGATAGAGAAGTTACTTCTGAAATAATCTCACAAGATGATGCAGACAATATTGGAAAAAATTTTTATCTAAACATGGCTTTGAAAATATGAAAGAAACATATTATTTAAAACAAAATGGAATAATGACTATAAATTATGCTTATAATCAAGATGGAGTTGTAATGTATCCAGATTTAATTAAAGTTAAAGTTGCTTTAGATAATGGAGAAGTTTTAGGTATTGAAACTACAGGATATTTAAATAATCATACTATAAGAGATATTTCAAAAAATCAAAATTTCTAAAGAAGATGCTAAAAAACTTTAAATAAACAACTTAATATAGAAAGTGAAGGAATGGCATATATTCCTACAGAATGGAAGACTGAAATTTTGTGTTATGAATTTAAAGGTAAAGTAGATAATACTGAATTTTTAGTATATATTAATGCAGAAAATGGTAGAGAAGAAGATATTTTAGTTATTAAAGATACTCCAAATGGGGTTCTAACAATGTAAAATAAGAACTATTAGTATTTTATACTAATAGTTCTATTAACAATGCACAGAAATTTGCTTTGCAAATTTCGTGCGCGAACAAATACGCGGACTTTAAAATGTTCTAAATAAGTGCCAATGCTGTTAATGTCCGCTTTTGTTCTATTCTAGGAAAGTTCTTTGAACTTCCTAGAATAGAACAAAAATAACAATGCACAGAAATTTGCTTTGCAAATTTCGCGCACGAACAAATACGCGGACTTTAAAATGTTCTAATAAGTGCTAATGCTGTTAATGTCCGCTTTTGTTCTTTACCTTTTTAATGTCTTTTGTATACATCTTGAGAAAGCAAAGTAGAACTAACAACTTGACCATTTTGTTTTAGAATTTTGTAAGCTTGTGAATAGATTGCATTAGAAGTAGTACCAGTAACTCTGTTAGAAATAGTAACTTCATAATCATTATCAGTTTT
>VOFB01002078.1_pt1 | contig 47318 bp, 83 predicted proteins | sample 5384141 | NCBI WGS metagenome assembly VOFB01 (sample SAMN12384721, study PRJNA508395) | human gut metagenome | isolation source: healthy gut A | host: Homo sapiens | reverse complement strand
CGACTGCGACCCGCGCAACGCGGTGAACCAGGAGAACCGTATCAAGCTGATGCTGAGCGTGGCCAAGGAACGCCTTGGGCAAAGCGGCGGCACGCCCCCGCAGGGCGGCGCAGCCGAGAAAGTGCCGGTATACGGCGGCATGGAGGTGCCGGCCGTGCATGTGCCCGGCTTTGCGGAAAAGCTGCCCGCCAATGGATGAGCGCTGCAGCGCGGGAATACAGACGAAAACCAGCGGAGCCTGTTGCCCCATAAAAAGGGCAGGCTCCGCTGGTTTCTTCTGTACCATGGGATTATAGCGCGCCGCGTGCTCAATACGCGGCTTCAAGCTCGGCAATGCGGCGGTAGAGCATATCGTTCACGGGGTAGGAACGCCGTGCTTCTCCCCAAGGCGGCGCATGGCGCCTGCGAACAGCTCTACCTCGGTGGGACGCCGGGCCAGCGTATCCTGGCGCATGGAGGGCATCCCGTCGGGGTTCAAAGCATCGGTCATTTTCATCCAGGCGGGAAATATCCGCGTCTGTCAGCGTCACACCCCTCCCGTGCGGCCCAGAGCCTGTGCCTCCCCTGCATGGCAGCCAGCATGGTGTCCCGCGCCGTCCCCGGGGCTGCTGTACGCCCCGGTACGGCACATTGTAAACCGCGCATACCTGGTTCAGCCCCACATTGAGCATCAGCTGCTCCACTGGCGGTACAGAATATCTTCATGTATTTCGCAGGGCACGCCCGCCTCCAGCAGCAGTGCGGCCGCCGCGTCCCACAGCCGGGGTACGCGCCCCGTACCGCTGCCGATAAGAAGCTTTCCTTCCATATTGTGGTGACGGCGAGGCCGTCCTTACGGCGTCCATCCCTGGGCCACACAGTAAAGCACGTGCTCCGGCCCGTAGGCTGCGGCCAGCTCGCCCTCGCTGGTAATGCCGTTGAGCAGGGAGATGACCAGTGTTTCAGGCCCGATGAACGGGCGCATCGTTTCAATGGCGGCGGCAAGCCCGGTACTTTGACGGCGAAGACCGCCAGCGCGGCAGGCTGCGCCTGCTGCGGCGTCACAAAGCGGAAGGTGCAGGCAGCGCCGTTGCAGGTGAAGCTCTGTGCCGCATAACGGGCTGCATCGCTGCATCCGCAGCAAAGAATACACGCTGCGGGCCAAGTGTCTGCGTCATGCGCTGGCCGAACATGACGCCCAGCGCACCTGCGCCGATGACTGCGATGACAGGTTGTTTTTCATAATACATTTCCTCCGGGAGCTTTTGGTGCTTTGTAAAACACGTTCGGATGCGTGCGGCGCGGGAACGGCCGTAGCTGTCAAAAACGGCAGAAACAAACGGCATTTCCCCGGTTGGGAAGACAGTGTTGTTTCGATTATAGCATGCCGCCGCAAAGGGGTACAACAGAACCGTAGGGATCGCGGCTTTGCAGTCTGTTCAAAAAATATCGAAAATTTCCGAAATATGATTTTTCATCTGGTATTTTGTGCGGGGCCATGCTATGATGTGCTGGGATTTATGCTGCGCTGCCGGCTGTTTACGGGCGGGAACGGCGGAGCGCATCCCATAGCACAACAAAATAAGCATCAAACGGATGCGGGGGCGGACAGCAAATGGAAAAGACACCGCGCGATTTTATTTTCGATAACCTTCTTTCCATGTCGGCATACTGGGCCTGCACAGGCGCCATCATGCCAGCCTGACGGCATATTACGGTTTTTCACTGCGCGTCCAATGTGGTCACGGCCTGAGCGGCACGCTGCCCATCCTACAGCTGGCGGGCGGCCTTGCCTACGAGCGCACAACACGTCCGCTGCGCTTTCTGCGCCTGTGTAACGGCACATGGCGTGTACTGCTGCCGCTGCTGGTGTTTTTTCGGTGCTGCTGCCGAGGACTGCCGGCGCGCCGTTGATGGTGGTGTGCTATGTGTTGGCCTTATCGGCATTTATCAATTTGCATGTCCGTCTCAGACGGACTGGCTGGTGAGCAGTGTGGAGGGCCGTGTCCGGGGAGACTATTACTCGGTGCGTGATGTTTTTCATGCTTACATATACCGGTGTGTTCTGCGCCGTGAGCCTGATTATTGACCGCGCTGCCCGGCACGGCGCACAGCAGACCGGCTTTTGGCCGTAGGCGTGCTGGAGACCATGCTGCTGGCCGCCAGCTTGACAGTGCTGCTGCGTTTGCCCCAGGCTGCGCCGGAAAGGCCTGAAAAGGAGGAGCCTGCCCCAGCTGCGGCCGCCTTGTTGGAGCCGCTGCGCAACCGCCGTTTTCGGAGGGTGATGCTGACGAATATGGTGTGGAGCCTTTCGGGCATACTTGTTCATCGGCGGCTTTGCCGCGGTGTACCAGATTCAGGTGCTGGAACTGACGTTTTTGAAATCATGGTCTGGGTGACGGCAGGAAAAATGAACGACGTAAATAGTTTATCGCATAGCAGTTGGAATTGCAAATATCATGTAGTGTTTGCGCCAAAATACAGAAGGAAAGTGTTCTTCGGAGAGAAAAGAAGAAATTGAAGCATTCTGAGAACGCCATGTAATTGAAAGGAATCAATATCATCGAAGCGGAGGTGTGCGCGGACCACATTCACATGCTGATCGAGATACCGCCAAAGATAGCGTAGCAAGGTTTCATGGGGTAGGTGAAAGGAAAAAGCAGCCTGATGCTTACGAGAAGTTCCCGGAGCAAAAATAGAAATACCGGAACCGGGAATTCTGGTGCCGTGGGTACTATGTGGACACGGCAGGGAAAAAATGCAAAGAAGATACAGGAGTATATCCAATGTCAGTACGAGCAGGACAAAGCAGGAGAGCAGCTGACCCAAGGCATGAAAGCATCCAGATATTCCTGTTTAGGATTTTTTCCGAGGTAGGGCAGCTCCGTGAGCGACCGTTCCAAATAGCGGTATGGATCCAAACCGTTGGCCTTGGCGGTTTCCACCAGCGTATACACGATGGCGCTGGAATCGGCCCCCCTAGGTGAATCACAGAACAGCCACCCTTTGCGGCCCACAACAAACGGACGGATGGCGTTTTCCGCGAAATTGTTAGAAATATCAACTTCGCCGTGGTCTAAAAAAGCGTTTAGATAAGGCTTTTGGTTTTTGGCGTAAGTCACTGCCTCCGCAAGCTTGCTTCCGGGGACGGGTTCCAGCTTTTCAAGCCACCACCAATAAGCCTCAAGCAAAGGCTCCACCTTCACCTGACGCGCTGTTTTGCGTACTCCATCACTCATTTCAGAGAATTTTCGCTCCAGAGCGAAGAGCTTATTACAGTAATCATATCCCACGGCGGCTTTGGAGTTTTCCTTTGTAGCCCCTTTGGGCATAGCCTCCCGCCACTTTCGCCGCATATGAGCCCAGCATCCGCAGCGGGTCACACCGTCCACCTGGTTATAGCCAGAATAACCATCTGTAACCAGACAGCCGGAAAAACCCTTCAGGAAAGCAGCTGCGTGCTTTCCACTTCGGCTGGGCTGGTACTCAAAGAATCGAACCGGCTTGCCGCTGCGGTTATTGCTGGCATAGACCCACATCCTGGACTCCGAGGTGGCAGGCTTTCCTTCTTCTTTCAATACCTGCACCACAGTCTCGTCCGCATGGATCACGCAGCAGTTCAGCAGATGCTTCTTCATCTGTCGGTACAGGGGCTTCAGCCAGGCCTGAGAGGTCTGAATCACCCAGTTGGCCAGTGTGGCCCGGGACAGTTGGATACCTTCGCGTGCCCAGACTTTTTCCTGCCGGGCAAGAGGCAGGCCGTCCACATACTTTCGGGTCATCACATCTGCCACTGTAGAGGCTGACGCCAGACTGTGCTTCATCAGAGCCGGCGGGGTCACCGTATGTATGATGTGGGCATACCCCGTCTTTTCCTCACAGCTCTTACAGGCATAGGTACAGCTGTAGTACTTCACCAGCTTGCACCGGCGGGGAATGGCCTGGATTTCCTGGTTGACGAATTTCTTGCCAATCATCACGAAAGTCCCACCGCACTTATCACAGATGAGATTTTCCTTCGGAAGTTCGATCAGAATTTCTTCAACGGGCAGGTCGGCCGTCAACTCATCCATGGTGCGCTTGGGCTTGCGCTTGTGAGCAGCAACGGTGATTGTCTCCTCGGTGGGCTCCGGTGCTTTGTGAGCCTGCTCCGTTTCCGCCTCATCAAACAGCCTCAGCTGCTGTTCTCCCGGCATCACGTAGGCCTTCTTTTCGCTGGACTGCCCAAAACGAGCACGCTGTGCATTCAACAGCAACTCATTCATATGCTCCAGTTTCTGACGCAGGCGTTCATTTTCGGCAGTGAGATTCTGGACGCTCTCCTTCAAAGAAGCCAGTTCTGCTTTATCGACTGCCACCTCATTTTTGCCCATTTTCTCACCGCCTTTTCTGCCTCTTATGATACCACGAAACGGCAAAAAAAATACAGGGTCATCAATGGTTTCACGGCTAAAACAGGTCTCTCTTTTTTCCCTTTCGAATTGCCTTTGGCTGGTCGATTTTTAACCCTTCCATGAGCCATCGGAAGCTTCTTGCATCCAATAGACGCAGCTCGGTTTCTGTTCGCGGCCACTGGAAAGATCCATTGGTCAGTCTCTTGTATATGAGCACATATCCGTCCCCGGAATAGTACAGAGCCTTGATGCGATCTGTCCGCCGTCCGCAAAACATGAACAGGCTGTCTTCACTCAATTCGTGTCCGAATTGCTGAGTCACGATGGCGGCCAGCCCATCAATTCCACGCCGCAGATCCGTGAAGCCTGCCGCCACGTAATAGTTCTTGACTTGGCTTAGATCGATCATAGCTGCTGCAAAGACTGAAGGACTGCGGCGATTGCTTGTACATTTGTGCCAGCCGGTAATGTCATGTTTGCACTTCGGAACCGGATATGGATCATATCCTCCGGCTCATCCGTTGGCGTGTCTTCCAGCCGGATGATATGCGGCGCTTCTTTTTCAGCCAGAGCCGTGCGCATCTTTTTTAGCCAGTAATAGTACGTTTTCTCCGAGATCCCGTTTTGCGCGCAGAACGCTTTGTTCGTCAGTCCGCTGCTTTTACATTGCTGAATGATCTGCGTCCACTGCTGTAGTCGATATCCATCCGAATCTGCAACACGTCTCCCATTTCTGCTACCACCTCTTGCTTTTCTCGAAAAACTCTATTGCTGTTTTTCGAGTTTTGTGGTCATTATCTCATATCCGAAAATACTGAAATGCGAAAAGATTGGTAAGACACCATGCGCTCGGATTTAGAGGATAATGGCAAGGGAAATAGTTGTGCTAATATATGGAGAAAAAGAAACAGTCTTTAGAAAACGTTATATATTTTAATTCTGATTGTATTGTGAAGAATATAAAAAAAGAAAATTTTTTTCTGTTAAATACATAAAAATATTGAAGAATTGTTGAATTTTATGTGAATATTATACTATTCTAAAGATAGAATACGTTTTCTGTTAAGAAGACGAAGGGGTCGAGCCAAAAATATGGAACATGTGACATTAAAACACGTAGCAAAGGTTTCAGGTTTTTCTGTGACGACAGTTTCCCGTGTATTGGGGGGCACAGACTATCCTATTAGTGCCGAAACACGGGATGCCATCACCAAGGCGGCCAAGGATTTGGGATATATCCCGAATATGCTGGCCCGCGGTCTTAAAACCAGTGTCAGCAAAGAAGTTGCAGTGATCATGCCATCTATCACCAATCCATTTTACACTTCCATGACGATGGGGATCGAAGGGGAGCTCTCTGCCAAAGGATACAATATGTTGGTGTATTTGACCAGCGGCTCTGATGCTAAAGATTGTGAGATGATTGGAAGTCTGCGGGGAAGATGATTGCAGGAGTGATTGTTGCAGCAGACTGTATCACCGAAGCTCTGGTTGACACTCTGCGGATGCTGAAAAAGAGCAACATCCCTTTTGTTGTGACGGATTATGATCCAAACCTAGCTGAACCTACTGTAGGTGTCTTTTTTGATTATCGTCGTGGAGGGCAGATGGCGGCGAGATATCTTTTGCAACAGGGGCATTGCTATATCGCTTTTGCAACGCGCACACTGGATAAACTGTCGCGGCGTAGCCGCAAGGATGGTTTTTGTGAGACGATGGCCGCTGCGGGGTCTTCTTTACGGAAGAAGATGTGTTTGTATCCAGTGTAAAAGACGAATTCAAAGCGGGTGTGGAATTGGCACAGCAAGTGCTGCACACAGGAAAAATGTACACAGCGATATCGGCAAATAATGATGCGGTGGCGCTGGGGATACTTTCAGAACTTGCAAAATGTGGACTGAAAGTACCAGAGGACATTAGTGTGATTGGATTTGATGATTGTGTGTTTTCGCGAATGAGCATTCCCTTGCTAACAACTGTTCAGGTGCCGGCTGAAGAAATGGGCAAAATGGCTGCACAGTTTATGCTCAATGAGTTGGAAATCAAGAAAACACAGTACAGCATCTATTTGGAACCCAAGATTGTAGAACGGCAATCCGTTCGAAAAATAGAAACGAGAGGAGAAACAGTGGTATGAAGATTCATGTGGCAAAACGGCTGAGGAGTTGGGTGCACAAAGCTGCGCACACCATTGCGGAAAAATTGTGTGAGGCGATTGCGGAGAGCGGAGAAGCAAGGCTTGTACTGTCTACAGGCGGTTCTCAGTTTGAAACGTTGAAGGCGTTGCTTCAGGAAGATGTTCCTTGGGGACAAGGTGACTGCTTTTCACTTGGATGAATACATTGATTTGCCTATCACCCATGCAGCTTCTTTTCGGAAATATCTCAAGGAGCGTTTTATAGACCATGTACATCTAAAAGAATTTGTATTCGTGGAAACAGAAGGAGACGTGGATGACAATATTCGTATGCTGACACGGCGTCTGCGTGAAAAAAACGATAGATGTCGGTGTGATCGGAATTGGTGAGAATGCCCATATTGCTTTCAATGATCCTCCTGCGGATTTTGACACCAAACAGGCGTATATCATTGTAAATCTGGATTCCCGCTGCAAAAAACAGCAGGTGGGAGAGGGCTGGTTCAAAGACGAGGACGAGGTGCCCCGTCAGGCGGTATCTATGACGCCGTATCAAATCATGCAGTGTGCGCACATTATTTCGCCAGTGCCGCACAAGGTGAAAGCCGACGCGGTGAAAAAGGTGCTTTCCGCTAAAACGGTGGATCCGATGGTGCCGGGCCTCGCTGCTGAAGACCCACCCGGATTTCCAGCTTTTCCTGGACGAGGAATCCGCCGCAAATTGCAGCGAGGAAATGCTCGCCGGAAACTGAGGGCCGAGAGGCGGAGGAAACCGTTTTGGAATGGAAGAGAATGGATGCCTACCAGACGCTTGTGGCACGGCTGCAGGAAAAATACCGGGCAAGGGACGGCGCGGTGTCGGCGCTTCTGGATGAGGGCGTGCCCGGAAACTTTTGGCCCGCGCCCGCAAAATGCGGCGCCGGCTGGCGGACAATTTGTGCATGCCGGGGCCTGCTGTGGCAACAGACGCAAAAGTGACAGCACGGCTGCAGCAGGATGGTTACGCAATAGAAAACGTTATCATAACAGATGACACGGGATATGCCATCCCGGTCAACCTCCTATTTGCCTGACGCTGAGCCGGGGCCGCACCCGGCGGTGGTGGTGTCGATGGGGCACTGGCCCCGGGGCAAGCAGTTGCCGGAAAACCAGATATTCTGCGCAAACCTTGCCCGCTGCGGCATCATCGCCGCTACATACGACCCCATCTGTCAGGGCGAGCGCTCTCCCTTCAGCCAGCAGGAATTTGAGCGATGCTTCGGCGCTGTGCCCGAGGATATCCAAGCGGTGGATCTTCACATGCAGGCGGGCAATCTGAGTTACTTGCTTGGGGAGAACTTGGGCGCGCTGTTCGTGCGCGACAGTATGCGGGTGGTGGATTATCTGTGCAGCCGTCCGGATGTGGATACAAAGCGCATTGGGGCCACGGGACAGTCCGGCGGCGGTACGCAGACCACATACCTGGCTGCATTGGACGACCGCATCTGCTGTTATTCCCCCATACAGTGCCTCACAAAGCAAGCGATGACGCTTGTGGAAAACGGCATTGGCGACTGCGAGCAAAGCATCGTAGGCATCAGCGCCGGGGAGGGCTTCGATTACGCGGACGTGCTGTGGGCGGCTTTCCCTAAACCCTGTATGCTGAGCGCAGCCAGCGAGGACTTTTTCCCTGCTGGAGGGCGTGCGTCAGCTGGAGGGGTGAGATGCGGCGCCTTTACAAGGCAGCCGGGAACGCTGCGTTTTTCAGTTCAGGTAGCACCCTGCGCGCACGTGATCAGCGCTCCAACAAGAATGTTCGGCTACGATTTTTTCTGCCGGCAGCTGCTGAATAAAGAGGGCCCCGCAAGCGAAGTAGATACGGCTGTTCTGAAAGACGAACAGCTGGCCTGCCTGCCGCATATCGGCTTTGGGCTCACAGCCATACAGGCGTGGAAGCCCGCGCTGGAGAAGCTTCAGGCCGGGCGGCCATCGGGCGAGGCGCTGCGCGCCAAGCTTGCAGAACTTTATGATGTTTCATCGGCTTGTATACGGTACAGCCACTGTGGCGCGAGGATGCGTGGCAGACGTTTTTGCTGCGGGACGGCGGGCGGGAGGCGGCGTGCCGCAGCCTGTAGCTGGGGCAGCCACACGCTCTGTGTGGCCATAACACATCCCGAGCAAAACGCGAACGGCCTGGAAGCGTCTGGCATGGATGTGCTGCGCATTCTTCCCTGGGCATGCAGAGCGCTTTCGCCAAGACCCGGCCCGGATACGACGCGGAAACGGCGCTGTTTAATGCAGCGGCGGTATTGGGCGAAAAAGCTTACGGCCTGCCGGCTGAGGCAGATCGCTGATGTTGTGCATTATCTGGATGAACAGAACGGCTATGAGCGAGTTGTGTTTGTTGGGCAGGGGCCTGGCGCCCTGCTGGCGCTGCTGGCGGCGGCGCTACTGCCAAAGGCAAGAGGCGCCGCGCTATTGGAGACACAGCTTTCGTTTGACGCGCTGTTCGAAGCAGATTATTATTTCGCCCCGGAAACGGCGTTTGAAACAGGCCTGCTGCGGGTTGTGCGATTTGCCGGATCTGGCAAAGCTGGCCGGCAGGGTGTGTGCATTCACCCCCAAAACCCCGGCGGGCGGGTCGCTGGCCCCACATACGCCCACGCCTATTCCGGCGCGCTGGGAAAAGGACGCCCTGAGTGCGGCGGCCGAGTGGTTGGAGGATAAGTTATGCTGAAGTTTGCAGACTGCAATATAGCGGTGTGCCAACCCAACGCCATTTCGGGCTGGCGCATTTACGACAGCGCGCAGATCGCGTGCCAGGCGCAGCGCTGCGGCATCCAGAAAGGGCTTGCCTTCTGCAATGCGGCGCTGGATCTGCATCCTCTCGACGGGAATGCCGAGATGTGTCTGATTTGCCGACGGGAGCCTTTTTATCTGCCTGTGTGGATGGTGATGCCCAATCATACTGGCGAATTTTGGAACGTGGACGAGCTGGAGCGCCGCATGAGGTTGGCGGATGTACGTGCGGTACGCCTAGCGCCGAAATACAATGTGCTTGGCTATTCTTTGCGCGATTGGTGCAGCGGCGAACTGTTGGATATGCTGGAGCGTACCGGCACGCTGGCACTGATGGATGCCGATCAGTCCGATTGGGAGACAGTGCACGCCGTGTGCTGTGAGCACCCCGGCCTCAAGCTGGTGATCACCAATCTGTATTATCGCCATGCACGTTACATTTTTCCATTGCTGCGGCAGCATCCGCGGCTGTATCTGGAGACATCGGGGCTTAAATCGTTTTGCCTTTTGCAGACGCTCTGTGAAAAGGTAGGGGCGGAAAAGCTGTTGTTCGGTAGCAATTTGGGCACGTTTTTCGCCGGGAAGCGCGGTTTGCCTTGTGAGTTATGCATGTATTTCTGAGAACGAGAAAGAGGCAATTGCCGCACGTAATCTGGAAGCCCTGCTGGAGAAAAGCTGGTGGATTGAAATGGAACACGGACAAACGCTGGCGCAGGCCGCGCGCAGCGGCGCGACGCTGACCGGAGAATTTGTGGTGGACTGCCACATGCACAACGCCCGCGTGGCCAAATTCTTCAGCCGGTTTGAACATTATCGCGATCTCATTACCCAGATGAACAGGATCGGCGTCACCTGTGGGGTGGTGTCGAACCTCTGGACGACGGGCGAGCACTGGCAGGCCTATCCGGAAATGCTGGCCATGTGCGAGACCTATCCCGGCCGGTTTGGGGGTTATCTGGCCCCAGACCCGCATCGGGACGATCACCGCACAGAGATGGAAAAGTTTGCCGCTTGCCCTTGTTTTCGCGGTGTAAAGCTGCACCCAGTTGAGCATAAAATGGATTTTGAGTGCCCCGAGTACCAATATGTTTATGCATGGGCGGGCGAGCGCGGGTTTCCCGTGCTGTTGCACACATGGGGGCAAGAGGTGCTGCGCTTTCATAAGCTGGCGCAAAGCTTCCCGCGCACAATATTCATTTTGGGGCATTCCGGCGGGGAGGAAGACGCGGTGCGCAGCGCCATTGAGGTGGCGGCCCGCCACGAGAACGTTTATCTGGACACGGCCTGCAGCTATGTGTGGTACGGCGCGGTGGAGGCTATGGCGCGGGGCGCGGGCGCCTGCAAGGTGCTGTATGGCTCGGACGCCTATTGAACTCTATGGAGGCCGCAGTGGGCCGCATTTTGTTGGCTGAGCTGACGGATGAAGAAAAAAGGCAGATTCTGGGCCTGAACGCAAAGAGGCTGTTTCACCTGGATCAGCTGCAGAGAGGGTGAGAATATGAGCCTGAAAAATCGAGCATGCGCATTTGGTTTTGCCCTATCAGGTGCTGCAGGACGCTTGGCTAATCAGCCGGGAGGGAAAAATCACAGCATATGGGTGCGGCGTTTCGCCGCAGCAAACGTTTTCCACTGTGATCGACGCAAAAGGACAGTATCTCACGCCGGGCTTTGTAGACCTGCACGTCCACGGGGGCGCGGGGCCGATTTCCGGGATGGGGGAAGAGGTTGCCTTTGTTCGGGCCATGCAGGCCCACCTGGCCGGAGGCACCACCACAATGTTGGCCACGGTGTCCAGCACAACGCTGGAGGGCACGCTGGAGAGCCTTCGTATATACGAGGCCATGCGGCAAAGGGAGGCGCAGCTTCCGCCGTTGCCGAGGCTGGCCGGCGTCCATCTGGAAGGGCCCTATTTTTCGCAAAAGGAGCGGGGCGCGCAGGATGAGACGATCATCCGCCTGCCGGATGCGGCGGAATACGAGCGTATTCTGAGCAGGCCCCTGCTTGCGCCGCTGGTCCATCGCCTGTGAACTTCCCGGTGCGCTAGAGCTGGGCGAGCGTCTGCATAAGCGGGGCATTATGGCCAGCGTCGGCCATTCCGACGCCACCACCGCACAGGTGTACGAGGCTTTTGGACGCGGGTTTCACAGCGTAACGCATTTGTATTCCGGCTGTTCGGTGCTGCACCGCAACGGGCCTCACCGGGAGGGCGGTGTGGTGGAGGCCGCGTTTCTCATCGATGAAATGGATGGGAGGTCATTGCAGACGGCGTGCATCTGCCGCCGGATTTTCTGCGGCTGATCTATAAGATCAAAGGCCCAGAGCACATTGCACTGATTACCGATTCCATCCGCGCCGGCGCGGCGGACGTGCCGGAGGGCACCGTTGTGTACGATGATAAGGAGGACGCCGGCCCATTTGCATAAAGGGCGGCGTGGCCGTGATGCCGGACGGCAAAAACTTTGCAGGTAGCATCGCCACAACCTCGCGGCTGGTGCGCACGATGGTGCAGCGTGCCGGCGTTGAACTGACGGCTGCGGTGCGCATGGCGGCGCTTACGCCCGCGCGTATGCTGGGTATGGACGCCGAGATTGGCAGCACGCCGTCGGCAAGCGGGCGGATCTGCTGCTGCTGGATAGCGGCCTGCAGGTGCAAGGCGTGATACGGGATGGAAAGCAGGTTATCGATAACCGCTTAAACTAAACTGCAGAAAGGACGAAGAAACATGAAACTGAAAAAATGTTTCCCACTATGCAATTTACGACCAAAATTCGACAACTGGAAAATCCGAGGTGCTGGATCGGTGGACGTATGACGATTTTGTCCGCGATCCGCAATACAAGAAAAAATGGATTTCATTACGTCGCTGGCGTATCACCAGCCGTCGGACGCCGTATATCTGGGTATCGGTAGTTTTTCAGCTGAACTGCTGTGGAAATTTGACCGTAAGGCCAAAACCATCACCTCCTGCGGCACGAGAAGGTGGGCGAGCCGTTTGACGCCAAGTTTCACCGCTCGCTGGAATTGGATGGCAATACGCTGTATGGCGGTGTTGCGCTGTTCCATGATATCGACAAGCAGTTCACTGCCAAGGGCGGTCGCCTTGTAAAATATGATATCAACACCGGGGAGTTTACGTTTCGCACGGCCGTGCCCGCCGGCGTATATCCAGTCCATCGCGCTGGATCGCAAGCGCAGGATCATCTATGGGTTTGGCGCAGTACCGGAGGTATTCTTTCGCTACGACATCGACACGGGCAAGAGCCGTGTGATCGCCCATATCGGCAACGCCGCGGAATTCTGCGAAGCGCATAACCCCGTCATTGATAAGGACGGCAACGTGGGGCACTTACGGCATCCTGCGGGCGTTCTCGTACCGCACCGGCCCGGATTCGCTTCGGCTGTTCCGCTATTCGCCGGATACGGACGAGATGACATTCTTTGACCACGGCCTTCCCCGCACTGATGACCCGGCCGATAAGAGCAAGCCGGATACGTCCATTCTGGGCCCGGACGGCATGATCTACATCGGCACCGACACGGGCTCGCTGATCCGACTTAATCCCGCTACTGCACAAGCCGAATTGCTGTGTTGCCCGTCGCCTGAAAGCCGCAGGCTGCCCGCGCTGGCTTTTCATCCTGAAAATCGGCTGCTTTATGGTATCTGCGGTGAACACTATAAGACTAAACTTTTCGCTTATAATACCGAAAAAAAGAGAGCTGGTGTTTTCTCAAGACGTGGTATGCGAGCAGGATGGCTTGCGGCCGGATCGAATTCATCACATGATATTTGCCGGATCCAATACGATTTATGCCGGCGAAAACGATAACAATGACCGTTCCTCTTATTTGTGGGAATTGGAGCTTGAGAACTGATTTGATAGAGTCGCAAATGGGGGAAACCCATTGAAAATATATCATAAAAATGGAGGTCATCATATGAAAAAAGCGGATCGCACTTTTTCCTTGCAATCGCAATGATTGTCACGCTGTTGGCGGGTTGCGGTGGAGGAACGTCCTCCACGCCGTCATCTGCACCTGCTTCGGGAGAGGGAAGCGGGTCTTCTGCACAGCCAGCCTGTGGGCACAGACAAGCTGGTGATTTGGTCGTACATGAATGAAGGCGAACCGATTTCTACTTGGGAGCAGTCCATTGTGGATGCTTACAGTGCTGAATATCCTGATGTAGAGGTGGAAATCGTGTTCTGTGGCCGCGAGATCGCCTCTCAATTTCAGACAAAGCTGAATGATAAGGAAGCTGATGATTTCCCTGACATCATTATCCAGAACACTGGAGTCTTGGCACTCTCTGGCGCAGGAGGGGCTGTTTGAACCTTTGGATGAAGCCCTCACTAACACCGGCTTTACGACCAAGACAAAACATGGGCTGATGGAAAGCATGAAAATAAACGGCGTGGAGTTATTTCATTCCGAGAGTATGTATACGCACGGCTTTTTCTATGATGCAGCGATGTTCAGAGAGCCTCGGTCTGGAAGTGCCGAATACTTGGGATGACCTGATGGATGTCTGCGAAACTTTAAAAAGAGAACGGTATCGCCCCCGTTACATTGGATGGTACCACCGATTTGTATAATGAGTGGTGGTTCATCCGCTTTGCCGAACGCTTAACGACAATGGAAAAAATCCATGCGGCGGCTAAGGGGGACGCAGCCTTTGCAGACGAACCTGCTTTTCTGAAAGCAGCGCAATATGTGGCTACATTCAGCGAGAATGGTTATTTCCAAAGACGGAGCGGCAGGTTCTGTGTTTCCGGCCGCGCAGGCGTTGTTCACGCAAGGCAAAGCGGGATTGCTGTTCTGCGGCGCATGGATTCCTACGGAGATGGCCAGCCAGACCCCTCCCGAAATGGAAAATGAAAAATGTTCGCGTTGCCGGAGTTGCCGGATTCGGTCTCTCCTTGGCATGAAGAAATCTGGAGCAATGCGGCGGGCATCACGGTAGACGGCAAGAATAAAGAGAATGCCATCAACTTCTTAAAGATATTTTCTTCTATGGGCGTGCAGGAAGGGCTTACGGCATTGAAAAATCCCTCGCCTTTTGGTAGGCGGTCCAGCTACCCAGGAACTTGATCAGATTGAGAATATCGTCAATAACGCTACCAGCATCAGCGGTAACTATGGGGATCTGCAGCAATATGGCGATTGGTTCGTCAATGTGCTTGGGCCGCTCTCTACTCAGTTGATCAACGGTGCTATTACACCAGAGGCTTTTATCACGCAGTTGGATACCGATACGGCAGCTTTTTATCAATAAAGATTGATCCGGCGCCGTGCACGAGCCAGTGCGTGTACGGCGCCCCCGTTTAAGGTGCGTTTAGCTGTGAATCCGAAACTTTGATTTAGGGAAGTGATTGTATGAACAGAAAGGTAAAGCCGTGGATCGTTGCGACGTTTCTAAGCTTCCGGGATTGCTGATGTACGGATATTTCTTTTTTATCCCTGCTATTCAGTCATTCTATTACAGCCTCACGGAATGGAATGGGTTTAAAGACAGAAAAAGTTTTTATCGGGCTGGATAATTTTATTTCATTGCTGCATGACAAGACATTCCTTCAGGCATTGGGCAACACAATGCTATTTCTATTGCTGGGCGGTGTGCTGATTTTTTCTATTGCGCTGCTGTTTACATATCTAATTACCCGTCCTGGTTTTCGGGGGCGCAAGGCTTTTTCAACTTTTTCTATTTCCCAATATGATTTCTCAGGCCGCGTTGGCCGTGCTATGGGTATTTTTCTTCAATCCGGAGTTTGGCCTTTTGAATATGGTGCTGGAAGCGATAGGTTTGGGAGAAATGGTGTATCCTTGGTTGGGCTCTCGCATGGCATAGCGGTATGGTATGCATTATCGCTGTGTCTTGTATCTCTTTTGTGGGGTTCTATTTGATTCTATTGCTGTCAGGCTGTGATAAAATACCCAATACTTATCAGGAAGCGGCGTCTATCGACGGTGCTACCGATTTGGTGTGCTTTTTCAAAATCACGCTTCCTCTGTTGCGAGACGTGCTGGTGATCTCTATTTCGCTGTGGATCATCAACGCCATTAAATACTTTGAGCTGATTTGGGCCATGTTTAAGGGAAGAGCACCATGCTCAATACCCTTGGAACGTATATGTTCACCATGGCTTTTGGCGTGGACGTACCCGTCTTCAAGTTGGGATATGGCTCCGCTATTGCAGTGGTAATGTTTTTGATGGTGGCATTGTTTGTGGAGGATTCCGCAAAAATTTTTGACCAGGGAGGATCTGCAGTATTGATTCGAGGTTCTATATAACGCATAAGAGGTGATAAAGATGAAAAAGAAACGCAGAAACATCTTTTCCTATGTGATTTTGAGTGTTTGGTCCCTGATTATCATTGGTATTTTGGGATGGGTGTTGATGAGCTCTTTCAAGACGAATCTCGAAATTTACCAGACTCCTTGGGCAATGCTGCGAAAGCTACACTGGAAAACTATCATAGCGCATGGAGCACCATGAAGATGTCCAGCTATTTCATGAACAGTGTAGTTATCGTGTTTGCATCTATTTTAGGCTGTACGGTTATCTCAGCGCTGACAAGTTTTGCATTGACACGATATGAATTCAAAGGGCGCAAAGCACTGTTGAATCTGCTTATCTTCAGTATGAGTGTACCCTCTCAGCTGCTTTTGATCCCCCTGTATGATCAGCTGTTGAATTTGGGGCTGGTGAATACGCGTACAGGTCTAATATTAATTTATATCGCGCTATACTTCCCTTTCAGCTTGTTCGTACTCACAGGTTTTTTTTCGAACGCTTCCTAAGGAGTTGGAAGAATCGGCTATCATAGACGGATGCGGCGAGTTTCGCATGTTTGCCCGCATTATGCTGCCGTTGGTGCAGCCGGGGTTGATTTGCATCTCGGTATTCAATTTTGTGAGCATCTGGAATGAATATATGCTCGCACTGGTGTTTGCCTCAAGCAAAATTTGCGGACGATCTCCCTTGAATGTACGCGTTGAAAGATTCCATGATGTATACTTCCAACTGGGGCGGGCTATTTGCTGCCATCGTCATCATGCTTGATTCCTACAATCATTATTTTCCCTCACGCTGCAAAAATATGTCATTCAGGGCCTGACATTGGGTGCAGTAAAGGGGTAAAAGACTCATCAGGCGTATCCTGAAGGGGCTGCTATGCAGGGATAACATGAGAAACTACGAATGAAGCTTTAAAGGTGATTCCCAGCCTGACGAGCTGACATAAGGCTCATTTTTGGCCAGAATAGAGAAATACGTTGGAAATGGAGGCTGAAAACAGCCGGAGCAGACAACCTGTTTTTGTGAGGCATGCTCCGGCTGTTTTTTTTCATATGGGAAAATAATTTTGAAAGCAACTCTGTCCTACGTTGCTCCATCAAATTAATAATTACAAGACAGCAGGATAAAGTTTTCTGAGCTTATATCGTAAGCGCCCAACGAAACCACGGTCTTGCGAGAGAAACATAAACATGGGAGAATAGAAATACAGAATCCGAGCATGTATTTGGGGAGCACTCTGAAAAATACATGCAGCCAGAGAAGATGGAAAAGAGAGCACTGGCAGTTTGCGAAGAGCGATGGTACAATATCATGGCATGCGCGAAGCGCAGCGGACAGGCAGTCAAAGCATAGTGCGCGGAGAACGGCGTAGCCGCTGTCCACCTTCTACAGGTGGCAGAGGAAGCTGCGGAATTCTCAGCCGGAGACACAGAAAACTGCCGCGGTACTCATTTTTGAAGAACTCGAGCGGCCTTCGATGGAACATTCAACCCCCATCTTCGGTCAAATCGTCATGTTTCAAAGCTCTGTTCAACTGGCGCTACACGGCAGCGGCCAGCGATGACTCTTTGTCATGGGCAAAAGGGAGTCCTGCACGATGGAAAAAAAGCTTGACGGATCCATCATGCGGATGCGAAGGGAAATATGCTGTATGACAGACCTGCCATAACTTTGGCTCTCAGAGGGTATAGCTTTTGAATCTGAGCGAGCGAACAGGTTTACGACGTAGGTGAGGCAAGGCGGGCTTCACTGAAGAGGCTCAGAATTCGATTGCTTGCGTTTCGTCACGGCCCGAGCATTGAAAAGCCGTGAATCATCGTAGGCAATGAGAACGCCTTGCCATCAGAATGATTTCTTCATTTCAAAAAAAAAAAAGAGGGAGAGCCGTAAGGGCCCTCCCAAAGCATGGTATTTGCAATATTTCAACAAATCAGCCTGCCAAGCATTCAAGCAGCGGAGCGCCGTATATACCTTTTTGTGTGGTGCGTCCAAGCTGATTGTCTGTGGATGCCGATGCCAGTTCTGCTTACGCCTCTCGGTGTTGACGGCAGATTTCATGGCAGACACAGCCAATAGTAAAACTGTACCGCCGCAGTTCTGGAAGAGTGGACCAACGCTTGACCGTCAAAAAGATAGCGTAGGGCGATGATTTCAAACCGGTCGTTGACCGGCAATTTGTACTCGCGGAAGAACCACCAGACAATTGAGAGATATTCTTAATAATATGATTACTCAGTTAGATGGAGATATGGTTCGCACGGAAACTGTATTACCCAATGGTAAGACTTTGTATGCAGAAATAAACATTAGGGAAAATAAAACTTTTACTGTAGGGGAAAACATCCGTGACGAAGGCGATATGTTTCTTAGCCGGGAGTTTTTTATGGGCAACAGGGAACACAGAGAGGCAAAGCGCACTGATGTGTTCTGCACGGAGCTCAGTCTCGGTGATGGGAAGTAAACAAGGCGGTGTGCGACCTACACTTGCTGTGCAAAACGACGCGGGCAACCGCTACAGCGACGTGAGCATCGCTGTCACCATTTTAAATAGGACAAAACGAATCTGCCCACGTAGATTGGGTTCAAAGGCGGGTACGGGCGGCCTGTCCCGCAATAGTGTGGTGCGGATGGAACAGGTGCGCGCGGGAGAAGCGCCGTCTGCGCGACGCGCGGAAAGGTTGAGCCGGACGAGCAGCGCAAGATAGACGAGGTACTGGGAATCAACTTCAGCTGGAGAGATATTGAAGCCTCGGAAGGCGCTTACAGCGTTGCGTGCAGGGGAAGTCTGTGGTATAATGCTTTAGAATTGCTGCGGCTGTGGCACGCACGTTGTGTGTTGCTGTGCGCAGGTTGCCATAGTCACAGGTGGGAGGAGACCGCGTGTTCACTGAAGTAAAGCAGACGAGCAAGCCGTTGCCTCAGCTCGTCTCCGAGGAGATTGAGAAGCTTATCGTCCTGGGGGAGTTCAAGCCCGGCGACCGCTTGCCCAGCGAGTATGAGCTGGCGCAGCGCCTTGGTGTGGGACGTAGCACAGTGCGCGAGGCGACGAAGGCGCTTGTGAGCCGCAATATTCTGAGGTCCATCGAGGGAACGGCACGTTTGTGTGCGAGCAGACCGGCCTTGTGCAGGATCCTCTGGGGCTGCGTTTTCAGCCGGACAAAAAGCGGCTGGGCCTCGATCTGTGCGAGGTGCGCCTTATGATCGAGCCAGAGATCGCTGCGCTGGCCGCACAAAAGGCGACAGAGGAAGAGATTGCTCGAATGCAGGCGCTGTGCGACGCCATTGAGAAAAGGTGCGCCGAAATGAAAATTATGGAGCGCTGGATCAGCAGCTGCATACGCTTTGGGCGGCGTGTACGCGCAACGCGATCATGCCAAATTTGGTCCCCATTCTGAGCCAGGCTATTCCTCTTTTTTTATCGATATCACGAAGCGTGCGCTGCAGATGCAGTCGCTGTGCACTCATCAGGCTGTTGTGGATGCCATTCGCGCGCGCGACCCGAAGCTGCCCGGCAGGCGATTCGCGTGCATCTGTAAGACAGTCGGCGAAGCATCGAGGCGCTGCCGGAGGACTACAGCTGACGCAGTGCTTTAACAAGAGGGAGGCCGGTCTCTGTGCGTTTATACACGTACAGGGATCGGCTTTTGCTTTTTCTGGCGCTTTTGGGCCATGTACCGGTCGGCAGAGGAGCAGGGGCGTTCTCCAGCGGATTCTGCGGCGCTTTCATCGGGGCAAAGCATCGGTAGAGGCCTGCAGAACGGCGGCCCTGGTTTGTCTGTTTCTTTCAGAAAAAGACCTTTGAATGTTTTCGTGCAAAGCGATAAAAAAATGAAGTATAACTTTGTGGTCTTCCACAAAGTTCGAAAAAACCTTGACTTGCCGGTGAAGATTTGTTAATTTATAAGCGAAACATAAGACGTCTGATGTCTGATAAATGATAATGATATGGAGAATGGAAACAAGAAGGAGGGTGTGCGTATGTATCACAGCGAGGAGGTGCGCCGTCTGGCGCCTGAAATGGACCCGTTGCGCCTCGGGATGGGCTGGAAGCTGGAAGATTTAGAAAAACCGAAGGTCATTATCGAGAGCACCTTTGGAGACAGCCACCCGGGAAGCGCGCATCTGCTGAAATTTGTGGATACAGCGGCTGCAGGTGTGGCGGCCGCAGGCGGCCGGGCCGCGCGCTATTTCACAACGGATATTTGCGACGGCATGGCACAGGGGCACGATGGCATCAATTATTCTTTGGCCAGCCGCGACATGATCGCCAATATGGTGGAGATCCACAACAACGCCACTCCCTTCGATGCCGGGGTATTCATCGCCAGCTGCGACAAGGGGGCTGCCGGGCCTTCTAATGGGGATCGGTCGAACAGACCTGCCAGCTGTCGTGGTGACAGGCGGCGTTATGGAGGCCGGGCCGGATCTGCTGACGCTGGAGCAGATCGGTGCCTACAGTGCCATGTGTCAGCGCGGTGAGATCAGTGAGGCGCAGCTCACTTATTATAAGCACCATGCCTGCCCCTCTTGCGGTGCATGCAGCTTTATGGGCACGGCGGGCACGATGCAGGTGATGTGCGAGGCGCTGGGCCTTACACTGCCGGGCAGCGCGCTTTTGCCGGCCACCAGCGCGGATCTTGTGGAAGTGGCCAGAAAAGCGGGCGCACAGGCTGTGGAGCTGGCAAAGCGCGGCTTGACGGCCCGCGATATCGTGACGCGGGAGAGCTTTGAAAACGCCATTATCGTGCACGCGGCAATTTCCGGCTCTACAAACGCCATCCTGCATCTTCCGGCCATCGCCCATGAATTCGGCATTGAGATCGATGCCGACACATTCGAGCGCATCCATAAGAGTGCTCATTATCTGCTGGATGTGCGCCCCGCCGGACGCTGGCCGTCAGAATATGTCTATTATGCGGGCGGCGTGCCCGCCATCATGGAAGAGGTGCGTCACCTGCTCCACCTCGATGTGATGACCGTCACTGGAAAAACGCTGGGCGAGAACCTGGACGGGCTGAAGGTAGGCGGCTATTACGAAAAATGCGCGGAATATCTTAAAAAGACAGGGGTCAAAAAAGATATCATTCGTCCGTTTGACGCCCCAATCGGAGATAAGGGGACCATCGCCATTCTGCGCGGGAATCTGGCGCCCGAAGGGGCTGTTGTGAAGCATTCGGCCGTGCCGGTAGAGATGCACAAGGCGCTTTTGCGCGCCCGCCCTTTCGACTGCGAGGAGGACGCCATTGCCGCCGTCATCGCCCACGACATCAAGCCAGGAGATGCGGTGTTTATCCGCTATGAAGGACCCAAGGGCAGCGGAATGCCGGAGATGTTCTATACCACGGAGGCGATATCCTCCGACCCGGAGCTGGGCAAGACCATCGCTCTCATTACAGACGGCCGTTTTCCGGCGCGTCCAAGGGGCCCGGCTATCGGGCATGTTTCGCCGGAGGCGGCCGAAGGCGGTCCCATCGCGCTGGTAGAGGAGGGGACCTTATCCAAATCGATATCCCTGCGCGGGTGCTGGCCATAGTGGGTTATGTGCGGGGCGAGCGGAAAACGCCCGAGGAGATGGACGGGATACTGAAGGAGCGCAGAGCCGCGTGGCAGCCCAGGCCGTTGCGGTATCAGAGCGGTGTTTGAAAATCTATTCCGAACATGCGGTCGGCCCGATGAAGGGCGGCTACATGAAGTGAAAATGAGGAGTGATGAAGCCCCATGGAAAAGCTGAGAACCGGTATCATTGGGTGTGGAAAGGTGGGCGATTTTCATGCCAAGGTCTATGCGGAGTTGCCCCAGAGCGAATTTGTCGCTGTCTGTGATGCAGACAGCGCGCGTGCGGAGGCCTTTGCGTCACGCTATGGTGTGAAGGCGTATACGGATGTGGCCACAATGTGCCGCGATGCGAGGCTGGATGTGGTGAGCATCTGTACTCCGCACCCACTGCATGCCAGTCCGGCCGTGGCGGCTGCGGACTGCGGCTGCAATGTGCTTGTGGAAAAGCCTCTGGCTTCCAGCCTTGAGGACTGCGACGCCATCATCGCGGCGGAGAAGCGTAATCATGTCACTGTAGGCACGATGGTGCAGCGCCGTTTTTACCGCCCCTGCATGCGCATCCACAAGGCCATCGAGGATGGGAAGCTGGGCCGTCCCGTGCTGGGAATGGTGACGATGCTGGGTTGGCGCGACGAGGCTTATTATAACAGCGACCCCTGGCGCGGCACGTGGAAAGGCGAGGGAGGCGGCGTGCTGGTGAACCAGGCGCCCCATCAGCTGGATCTGCTGCTGTGGTATATGGGCGAGGTGGACGAAGTATACGGCGTCTGGAAGAACCTCAACCACCCTTATATCGACGTGGAGGACACGGCTGTGGCTGTGGTTAAATTCAAGAGCGGCGCTGTGGGCAATATCGTTGTGAGTAACAGCCAGAACCCGGCGCTGTACGGCAGGGTGCACATTTTCGGTGAGAACGGTGCGGCCGCAGGTGTGCAGACCGATGGCGGCGCGATGTTCATCGCGGGCATGACGTCTATAACAGAACCGCCTGTAAATGATTTGTGGACGGTGCCTGGCGAAGAGGAAATGCTGCCTGTGTGGAAAAAGGAGGACAGCGACTTCTTCAACAGTGTGGACTCCATGTATTACTATCACCGCGAGCAGATCAAAGATTTCCTCGAGGCTGTGCAGAGTGGCAAAAGCCGCTGGTGGACGCCACAGAGGGCAGACGCACGGTGGAGCTGTTCACAGCCATCTACCGAAGCACGAAGGATAACGCCATCATTAAATTCCCGCTGAAATAAGGGGCAGGGAAAATGTTTATCTCTTACAATGAGGCGTGTGCGAGGGATTGCTCTACACTGGAGCAGGACCTCGTGCTGTGCGAAAAGGCCGGGTTCGATTATATCGAGATCCGCCTTGACATGCTGACAGATTATCTCAAACGCCATACGGTGGAGGAGTTGGCGGCATTTTTTTGCACGAGCCGGCTGAAGCCGCATGCCTTTAATGCGCTCTATCTGTATCCGGAATTTTTGAGCGAGGGCGACGACGAAGCACGTCAAAAGGAGCTTTTGGAGGAGTTCCGGCTTGGTTGTGAGGTGGGGAGAGCCATCGGCAGCCATTACTTTATCATTGTGCCGCCGCTTCAGCGCGACCCGGCAGGCGGCCCGTATACAGGCAGCTGGGAAGACACATTTTTCGAATTGTGTGCGTATCCTCAAGGAGCTTTCCCGGCGGGCGGAACCATATGATATGAACCTGTGCTTTGAGCTCGTCGGCTTTGAACGCTCAAGCGTCCGCAGCATCGGGCAGGCAGACGCTGTAGTGCGCGCTGTAGACCGGCCAAATGTGGGCTTTGTGTTCGACTCCTACAATATTTTTCTCAACGGTGGGTGCAACGACTTTTCGGCCATTGGAAGCGTGCAGCCGGAAAAGATATTCGCCGTTCACCTTATGAGCGCGGACGATGTGCCCGAGGCACAGCGCGGCCAGGACAAACGCTGCTTCTGCGGCCGGGGCGTGGTGGATACCGGCGCGTTCCTGCAGGAGCTGAAGGCGGCAGGTTACAGCGGCATAGTCTCTGTGGAGACCTTTCGGCCCGAATATTGGGCAAAGACGCCCGAATGGGTGATTCCCAATGCATATAAGACGACGCGCGCGGCGCTGGCCGAAAACGGATGCCTTTGAAAAGGATGGCTTTTTTCGTCTGTCAACAGTGGATGCACCTCGCCTGGCAGAGAAGGCGGGTGTTCGATACAGTCCTGTATAATTTAATTGAACGAGGAGGAATACTATGTCACCTTTTTTAGCGTTTGTGTTCATGTTGATCGCTGCGATCATCATCCTCACAGTACTGACCTTGAAGTTCAAGATGCACCCTGTGATGGTGCTGTTCATCACAGCGACGTTCTGCGGAATAGCGTCCGGCAAAAGCCTGGTGGACACCTTCAGTTCCATCACCAGCTATTTTGGTTCCACGCTGGGCAGCATCGGCGTCATGATCATCTTCGGCGCTGTCATTGCCGCCGGCATCAGCGATACCGGCGCCGCCACCAGCATGGTGAACTTCTTCATCCGCCTTTTCAAGGGCAAACGCCTTGAGCTGGCTCCGGCGCTCACCGGCTTCATCATGAGCATACCTGTGTTCGGCGATATCGCCATTATTCTGAACGCGCCCATCTCCGCCATCCTCGCCAAGCGCAAGAAAATGAGCATGACACAGGTGGCGCCATTCGTCAATCTGGGCCTGACGCTGACGCACGGCCTTGTGCCGCCCACGCCCGGTATCCTCGCGGTATCTGTGTTGCTGGGCGCCGACATCGGCACTGTGATTTTGTGGGGTCTCGTGTGCTCTGTCATCTCCTTCGCAGTGTGCTATTTTGTGCTTACCCCGATCTATTCCAAATGTGAGTACATCGAGCCGCTGGCTTCCTACACCGAGGGCATCGAGGCTGTGGAGGACACATCCTCTGTGGACGCTTTGCTCATCAAGGAAGAGAATACGCCAAAGGCGGCAGCTTCCTTCCTGCCTCTTCTGCTGCCTGCCGTGATGATCGCTGTTGGTTCCATCGGCAAGCTGCTGGTGAGCGAGGGAAGCGGTGCCTACACCTTTTCAACACTTTCGGCAACACGGTTCTGGCGCTGTTCTGCGGCATCATTGCTGTGGGAATGCTTATATTCGGCCGCAAAAGAAGGTTGTGGATAAGGCAAATGTGGACGGCAACGGCTGCAAGGTGAGCGAGAAGAGCAGTTGGTTTGAGATCGTGATGAACAACTGGGTCGGCCGTGCGCTCAACATCGCCATCAGTGCTCTGCTCATCACAGCTATGGGTGGCGCCATGGGTGGTATCCTGCGCGAGAATGAGGCGATCCAGACCATCGGCAACGCTATTGCAGCCACCAATTTCCCGGCGATCCTGGTGCCGTTCCTGCTGGCAGCCATTTTGATGACGGTCTGTGGTTCCATGACGACTGCCTCCATGACGGCCGCTGGCCTTATGGCAGCACTGGTTCCCGTGCTGGGCATGAGCCCGGTGGTGGCCGCTCTGGCCATTGGTGCGGGTTCCATGGTGGGCTGGCATGTGAATAACAGTGGCTTTTGGATCTTCACTTCCCTGTATGGCTTTGATACAAAGCAGGGCCTCAAATACTTCACCACCACCAACGCTCTGGGCGGTATCGTAGCATTTGCGGTGCTGGCTGTGCTGACGATGGTCGGCTTGGTGGCATAAAAAGGCAAGAGTCGCCGGTGCGGCCCCGCTGCTCTGCCGGCAGGGGCGGAAGAACGGTGGCTGCAGCAAAGCGGCGGCCGGATGTCCGGGCGCCGCCTTGCGCTGTTTTTCCGGCGTGCTGTTGCTGCCGGGAGAGGGGTGCGTGGAGCATTTGCCTGTGTATGGACGTATACGGCTGCGGCCGTATTGATGCAGAGGAGGAAAACATGATCAATGCATTTCCGAAAAGCAGGTGTGTCGCCTGGACGGGCGGCGCTGTTTTGGGCGCAGCGGCAGGCATTTCTGCCTGGCTGTATATGGCGGGCCGTGCGGCCCGCTCTTCAACAGGGCAATCGTCGCGCTGCTGGCCCGCCTTTATCGCTGTGAATATCGCGGTACATATAGCCCGGCTCATGGCCGCGCGGGAGTATCAGAAACGCCTTCTGCTGCTGTATGAAGCACTCGACCCGTCGGCTTTCCTGCAGGCACTGCTGCCTGCGGAAAAAAAGGATGGATGCTTTCCAACCGCTGCACCACGCTGGTGCATATTGCCAACGGATATCTCTACGGCGGTCAGCCGCAGCAGGCACTGGCGGTGCTGGAAGACGCGCAGCCGCCGGAGAAGGCGCTGGAGATGCGGGGTCTTGTGGCCGGCAACAAAGCTACCTGCTTTCTGGCGGCGGGCGAGATGGATCCGGGCGCAGACAGCCATGGACGAGCTGCGGCGCATTGCAGCAGACAGGAGCTGCAAAAGGAATTCGTACAAAAGGCGCGCCATACGCTGGGCTATCTGCAGCTCTGCATGGATATTGCCCGGGAAGGCACGCAGATGTGGGAGCGCTTCAAAAGGATTTTGAGAGCAGCCGTGCACCGCTGCACCGGCTGGATGTGCAGTACCGTATCGCACTGGCGCTGCGCCACAGGGGCGACCAGACAGGCATGGAGAAAAGCCGCGAATATCTCCTTGAGAACAGTGGCGGTACCTGCTACGGCGAGCTTGCGCGTGCACTTTGATACCTGTGAGCGATATAAAAAAGCAAGGCCTGAGGCTTCACTGCCCCGGGCCTTGCGGTCTTATCGGAAAGTTTATTTTTCCACCCATCATTTTCTTCGTGGCCTTGTAGATATGGTTGTGTCAAAAACTTTTCGCACTTTGGTTTGCAGACCCTGACATGAATGAAGTCAGCCGGTAATGGAGGCATTCTCAATGGCGTCCCTTAGGTGCTTCATGTTCATGTAATTCCTGTTGCCCCACTGGACACCGGCCACATTACATTGCGCAGCCGTGCGCAGACTGGCATGAGGGCAGATTTACCATTCGGGAAACTGCCCACCCTACGGTTGTGGCGACGAATTTCCCGGTTCAGCCTCTCAATGGCATTGTTGATGTGGATGCGTGCCCAGTGTTCGCTGGGGAAGTCGCAGCAGGCAAGCGTCTCCTCAATGCTCTCCTCCGCCTTTTTGATGGCTTCTTTCAGCTTCATGGAAGTTCCTCCACCCATGGCCCGGGCCTTTTCCTAAATAGTGTCTACACAAGATTAGGCTGAAACGGCACACAAATAGCAATGCAACGAATTTGTACTGCTGCCAAAAAGGATGCTGTATTTTTGGCGTGTCGAGTGGCAATACCACGCCAGTATTTCAAGTGCAGAAAAGCATTCCCCAACAAATGACGAAGCCGATACAAATAACGGCCATACTTCCGCTGTTATCTGCGATCTCGTTTGATCGGAATGACGACGTTCATCCCAGCACCAGCAGCATAAGAAATAATCGGGTTGGTGCCATGACCACGATCAGTCAATAATGTTTCCGCAGCTATTCCCCAATCAGGTGAATAGCTTCTTGGCAATCAGCTCGGATACCCTCTGCAACATGTACTCGGACCGGCATACCATTTGCATCCACGACAAGGTGAATCTTGGTATTGAGTCTCCTTTTGTACGACTCATGTCCTGATTACCGCTTTTGGCTTCTGCTGCATGTGGATGTACCTTACAGTGGCTGACATCAATCATCGGCCATTCCAAATCAGGCTCATCTGCGAAAATGCTGATATACAGTACCCCATTTCCCGTAGCACGGCGGCAACCCCCCGCCATGTGCTCCTGTGTGTAAAATCCAAAATACGCCATTGATAGACCGCCGGTTATCTTGTGCTGTGCCACCCCCATTGCCCTCGCTGTCCTGAACGATGAGGCGCCAGCAGATTCCATACCTGATCACGATGTCATGGCGTTGTTGTTCATTCTTCATGGGTACACCTCTTTCTGAGCTATTGGCCCTATTTTACCACATTACTCGTGTAAACACTATTTAGGAAGAAGAAATGCTGCCCTCTTTCCCGTTTGTTTGGAAGTATGATAGAATAAGCGGGAAATTTGGATAAAAGCCGGATGTTGTATATGAGTCTGGAATCAAAAATAAGAAGTCTGAAAGGCACATCCTCTCATTCAGGTGCTGGCCGACAATGGGGAATCCGCGTACGCTTGTGCTGATCGAACCGCTGTGGGGCGTCCCTTACAACCTTATCGCACCGTTCGCCACTCTTTATATGTACACAGGGCATCACAGATGTGCAGATTGGCCTGATTCTCTCCGTCACGATGGCAGTCCAGGTGTTGTTTTCCTTTTTGGGGGGCATTTTGTCTGACAAGCTGGGACGAAAATTCACTACCATGATGGGGGATTTTTTTTTCGGATGGGGGCTGGCCTGTCTGGTGTGGGCTGTTTCGAATAATTTCTGGCTGTTTTTAGCCGCGGCAATCCTCAATTGCTTTTGAACAGATCAACCAGACGGCGTGGTATTGTTTGCTTATTGAGGATGCCCGTCCAAAGGATCTGGTGGGAATATACACTTGGGTAAATATCGGCGGGCTGGTGGCCATCTTTTTTGCGCCGCTCTCCGGCCTGTTCGTCCGTTCGTATTCGATCGTGCCGGTAGTACGGGTGCTGTATTTTCTTTTTGCGCTGACAATGATCCTGAAAACGCTCATCACCTTCCGGTTTTTGCCATGAAACGAAGCAGGGCAAAATCCGGCGCGCAGAGACAAGGGGAATATCTGTTTTCATATGCTGGGGGAATACCGCCAGTTGATTCCCGGTATGCTGAAGAATAGGGGCGTGCTCAAAGCAGTGGCTGTTTCTGTGATCCTGTATGTCACCAACATGGTGAGCACAAACTTTTTGGTCTGTATGTGACACAGCGGCTGGGGCTTTCAGGAAAACTTTCTGGCGCTGTTCCCCATTTTGAACGCTGCTGTCATGCTGATCTTTATGATGGGCTTCAGCACCGCATCAATGCCACGAAATTTCGCATCCCGCTATGGATCGGGCTGGCGTTGTACGTCGTGGCTGCCTTGGTGCTGATCTTCTCTCCTGCGGACAGACTGGGCTTTGTGCTGTTGTATGTGTTTATTGCCGCTGTGGCGGCAGCGCTGGTGAATCCGCGTAAGGACGCGCCTCTCCAGCTCAACATCACTCCGAAGGAACGGGCACGCCTGAATGCCCTTATCATGGCCTCCACAGTTGCCCTCTCCTCTCCCTTTTGGTTATCTGGCCGGGTGGCTCTCCAGTATGGACCGCCGCCTGCCCTTCGTTTTCACACTCCTGTTATTTGTCACGGCAATGTTTGCCATAGGCCGCATCCAGGAGCCGCAGGTGGAGGAAAGGTAGAAATGCCGCTGCGGCTGATTTTCCTGTGTTTTAGGCGTCAATGGGTGGTTTCTTATGCTTTATACGGTTTTCGGACGCTTTTTTGTGTTGACGGCACCTTGAAAAACAAGCGGAACAGCGCCTTAGGCGGGGTGCCATAAAAAAGTGAGTGAAGTTTTGGGGAGCGGCATGGCCTATGAATCATGCCGTTCTGCTTTTTGTCAGCTCTTCCAGCGGAATAAAGCCCACGGAGCATAAGTGATTCGGATACTCTGGGTTGCCTCGTACCGCTTATCCGTCCGAAGCTCTTCAGGACCTTTTTCCGAAACATCAATGAACTTGTCCGTAGTGTACCGGCAGAAAAAATCTTTCAGGTTGATGGCTGGCATTTTATTCCTCCGTTTTTGATTTTTTTGGTTGGGTGAATCGAAACAAAAAGGCAGGCAGGGGCGCCTGGAGACAAAGTGTCTCAGAGCATAGGAAAGCGCCCGCACAGCTTAAAGCTGTACGGACGCAGGAGAAACGGGCGTTATTTTCAAATGCTGTGTATTACGATGATTTTCGTATCCTTGGGCAATCTCTATCCGCCCTGGAGAGTGGCTTTTTTTTGAAAAGCCAAGGAGACGGATAGAAAAGCACAGCGTTACCTCCTTGCATCCGCAATGATGGTTTTAGCTTCTTTCTTTGTTAACACCTTGCCATAAGACACGACTTTCCCTGTCCACAACCAGCGCAGGAGTAGTCATAACTCCGTAAGCGGCGATTTGTGAAAAGTCCGTTACATGGTCGATGGTTGTATCCATTCCCAATTCCACAAGAGCTTCACGGGTAGCATTTTCCAGAGTTTTGCATTTAACGCAGCCACTTCCCAGCACCTTCACCCCAACGCCAGACTTAGACGCTTCTGTTTTTGCCATTGTTTTGGGGTGCAGTTTCCCACACAGCAGCAGAAGTTCGTTTCTTCTTTTTTCTTGTTAAAAAGTCCCATAATTGATTCCTCCTGAAAATTATATAAGCAAAAATTGAAACGCATTGAACAGGTAGCCCACAAGGATGATACCGATAGTGCAAATACCAATAAACAGCGCCAGCAGCTTCGGCTTCACAGCCTTGCGAAGCATAATCAAGGACGGCAAACTCAGTGTTGTGACAGCCATCATAAAGGACAAAATTGTGCCGAGTTGTGCGCCCTTATAGAGCAGGGCTTCTGCCACCGGGATTGTACCAAAAATATCCGCATACATGGGGATACCTACCAGCGTGGCAAGAACAACACCAAAGGGATTGTTGCCGCCTAATACCGCTTCAATCCAGCTTTCTGGAATCCAGTTGTGAATAATTGCTCCAATCCCCACACCGATCAAAATGTATGGAAATACTTTTTTTGAATGTGGAAATGACCTGTTCTCTGGCATACTGTATTCGTTCCCGTTTCGTCAGGGTAGGAGATTCAATATCCACGCCGCCGGCAGCACGGACAAATTCCTCCACATACGGTTCCATGTGTAGTTTTTCAATTAAGGTGCCGCCTGCCACAGCGATCATTAAACCGACAATCACATAGATGACCGCAACTTTTTGCCCCGAAAATGCTCATTAAAAGAATAAGACTCCCCAAGTCCACCATAGGGGGATGAAATCAGAAAAGAGAATGTAACTCCCAGCGGCAACCCTGCGCTGGTGAAGCCGATAAAAAGTGGAATGGACGAGCAAGAACAGAAAGGCGTCACAGTTCCCAGCAGGGCAGATATGATATTTGCACCGACACCATGGAACCGGCTCAATATCCGCTTGCTTCGTTCCGGCGGAAAGTAACTTTGAATGTAGGAAATTACGAAAATCAAAAGGCAGAGCAGCACCGTGATTTTTAACACATCATAGAAGAAAAACTGAATACTTCCTCCTATACGTTCCCCTACATCTAGCCCCAGCTTGAAAGGCCCTTGCCAATTAGCTCATTCAGCCATTTCATGCCGAACACTTGATCCTGGATAAATTGCCACACACCCATAGAGAAACCTCGCTTTCAATTTGCCGGACAACATATCAAAAAAAATTGATGTTTAGTGCCGAGATAAACGCCATCTTGCTATGATGGCGTTTATTTATCACATGAGGGGCATTCACATACCCGTTCTGTGTTCGGTGTGGTAAGAGCCAGTAGTAACTCCACCGCTTCATCTTTGCCGGTCTCGCTCAAGCGGTAATGCGTCCATTTACCCTCTTGACGACTCACCACAAGCCCGGAATCACATAGAATTTTCATGTGATAAGATAGGGCCAGACTGTGTTAAATCCATCGGCTCTTGTAAAACACAAGCGCATTTCTCGCCACTGCGTAGTTGCTCCAAAATGGCAAGACGTTTTGGGTCGCACAGGGCTTTAAACACCCTTGCGCTTTCTTGGTAAGTTCTCATGTGTTTGCCTCATATTAAAAAGTTTTGATGTGAATAGTATATGCACCATTATCTCGTTTGTCAATAGCGCTCTGCAAATTATTTTAGTAGCGTTTACACCTTGCACGAAACCGCAAGCAACGCAAAATGGACACGCTTGCTGTTTTGCGGGGCTGTCAGCCCTGCAAAAATACCTGTTGAGAAGCTTCCCCGAACCCTGCCTCACAGGCCGTTAACGCGCCTGTTCCTTGTGTGATTTACAGCATAGCAATTTTTTAGTATGTCTCTTGGTGAACCGCATGAGTATTAAATGGTGATAGTAGTTTGATTTTCAGGCATGGGGAATGACAGGATACCCCCTTCAAAAAAACCGCGCCTGCCTGACAGATGCCGTAATTTAGTAGTTTTCTAATACTGTCTTATGAGAACCCACCGGGAAGGACGATTTTATTGCAAAATCATTCATGCTCCTTGCACGACAGCGTTTCGACCTCCAGCTTAAACACGCGGACGGAATCCAACATCGCGCCGGAAAACGTCCAGCCGTCTTTTCCGGTATTGTGCAGCATCAGAGCCTGCAAAGCCGCTTCTTTCTGCGCGGCCTCCTCCACAAAGGAAACGCGCCCCGTGCCGATAACGCTTTGAAACCGGGCGGTATGCCGGCAGGCTTCCTCGCCCTCTACCAGCGCGTAGTTTACGTCCAGCTCAAAGCCGACGGAGGGCGCCCCGGCGATGAGATCCAGCTTCCGCCCGCTTTTAGCGCTGTGAAAATAGAACACCCGCTTTCCGTTTTCCTCGGCGTAGCCGAAATTCAGCGGCACGATATACACCGCGCCGTTGTCGCAGAAGCCGAGGCGGCAGCAATGGCAGGTCTGGATGATTTGTGTGATTTTTTTCTGCATCTGTGATCTCGCGGTCCGTACGCCGCATGTGCCTCACTCCTCATTGGTTTTGTTTCATGATAACACAAAGGAACCGGTTGAGGCAACTTTACAAAATATGTGTTGCCTGTGCCGCCGGCAGGCATGGAAAATCAAATTTTTGATTTACGGCCGTGGAAGCCAGGCGGATTTGCGGCCGCGCTGCCCGGCACTGCTCTGCTTTTTGCAGCAGCGGTGCTTTTTTGCAAAAAACAACGGAATCTTAGGGAGACGGGCTTTTAACTTGATTCGACACCGTTCGACATGGTAAAATAGCCTCCCGGCGCATCCCACTTCGCGCCGGCCATGGCCGCGTCTGTTCCCCATCCAGGAATGGGCGCGGCCGCTTTGTTTTACCGGGAAAACCGTGAAAAGCGGTTGATTTTGCGCTCCGTTCGCCTATACTGAAAGTGAAAAAAGCTGCTGTTTCAGGGAGGGAACGTTATGAAAAATTACGTGATCACCATCGCCAGGAAAACGGAAGCAACGGCCGCGCCATCGGCGAGGCGTTGGCCGGGCGCCTGGGCATCCCTTTTTACAATCGGGATATCCTGCGCATGGCCGCCGATGACAGCGGCATCAACGAACAACTGTTTGCCAACGCGGAGAAAAAAGCTTCCGCAGCAGTCTGCTGTTCCGCGTGGCCAAGGACGCCTACAACGGCGAGGTCATCCCGCCGGACAGCGACAACTTTGTTTCCAACGAGAACCTGTTCCGCTACCAGGCCAAGGTGATGCTGGGCCTGGCGCAGAACGAGAGCTGTGTGATGATCGGCCGCTGCGCGGACTTTATTTTGCGCGACCGGCCCAATGTGCTGCGTGTGTTCATCCACGCGCCGGAGGAAGTGCGCGTGCGCCGCGTCATGCAGCGCCACAACCTCTCTGAGGCCGAGGCGCGCCGCCATATGCGCCAGGTGGACAAACGCCGAGCGGACTATTACCGCGCTTTCACGGGCAGCGACTGGCGCGACGCCGGCCATTATGACATCTGCTTCGATTCCGACCATATGGGTGAGGAGAAGATCATCCGCTTCATTATGGGATATATGAACGTGTGCTTCGAGGACTGAGCCGCGGCGGAAAGAAAATGAAAACAGCCGGAAGGGAAGATTCCCTTCCGGCTGTTTTCATGTCCGGCGTCAGGAAAGCTCGAACTTACCGGTGTAGAGCTGATAATATCTGCCTTTTTGCGCGAGCAGCTCACTGTGGGTGCCGCGTTCGATGATACGGCCCTGTTCCAGCACCATGATGCAGTCTGAATTGCGTACAGTGGAGAGGCGGTGTGCAATGACGAACACCGTGCGGCCCGCCATCAGGCGGTCCATGCCCTCCTGTACAATGCGCTCGGTGCGTGTGTCGATGGAACTGGTGGCCTCGTCCAGAATAAGCACGGGCGGGTCCGCCACGGCCGCGCGGGCATGGCCAGCAGCTGCCGCTGGCCCTGTGAGAGGTTTGCCCGTCGCCTGTCAGCAGAGTGTTGTAGCCGTCCGGAAGATGTTCGATGAACGCGTGGGCGCCCGCCAGCTGCGCCGCAGCCGTCACCTCTGCGTCGGTGGCGTCAAGGTTGCCGTAGCGGATATTTTCCATTACTGTGCCTGTGAAAAGGTGTGTGTCCTGCAAAACGATGCCCAGGCTCCGGCGCAGATCCGCCTTTTTGATCTTGTTGATATTGATGCCGTCATAACGGATCTTGCCGTCCGGAATGTCATAAAAGCGGTTGATAAGATTTGTGATGGTCGTTTTGCCTGCGCCGGTGGATCCCACAAAAGCGATCTTCTGGCCGGGCCTGGCATACAGGCTGACGTTGTGCAGAATGATCTTGGCGTCGTCGTAACCGAAATCCACGTCGTCGAACACCACTTCGCCCTCCAGCCTGCGGTAGGTGGTGCTGCCGTCGGCCCTGTGGTAATGCTTCCAGGCCCAGACACCCGTGCGCCCGCGGCATTCTTCCAGACTGCCGTCCGCGGTTTGTTCCGCATTCACCAGCTCCACATAGCCTTCGTCGGTTTCAGGAGGCTCATCCATCAGGCTGAATACGCGCTCCGCGCCTGCCAGCGCCATGATGATGGAGTTGAACTGCTGTGATACCTGTGAGATGGGCTGGTTGAAGCTTTTGTTGAACTGCAGAAAGGATGCCAGCCGCCCAGCGTAAAGCCGCCCGTGCCGAAGAGCGCCAGCAGCCGCCCGAGGATGGCCGTGAGCACATAGCTGAGGTTGCCGATGTTGGCCATGACGGGCATGAGGATATTGGCATAGCGGTTGGCGTTATCGGCACTGTCGGCCAGCGCGTCGTTCAGCGCGTCAAACCGGGCGATGCTCTCATCCTCGTGGCAGAATACCTTGACGACTTTCTGGCCCTCCATCATCTCCTCGATATAGCCGTTGACCGTGCCCAGATTGCGCTGCTGCGCTACGAAATATGCGCCGGACCTGCTCGTGAGCTTTTTTGGTGATGAACAGCATAAGGCACACCATCACCAGCGTCAACCCTGTCAGCGGCAGGCTGAGGGCAAGCATGGAGCAGAATACGCTGACGATCGTTACCGCCGAAGAGACGAGCTGGGGCATGCTCTGGCTGATCATCTGGCGCAGGGTGTCAATGTCGTTGGTGTAGATGGACATGATGTCCCCGTGGGCATGGGTGTCAAAATAACGGATGGGCAGGCGCTCCATATGCCGGAATAAATCGTCGCGGATGGCGCGCATCGTCCCCCTGGGACACATATGACCATGATGCGGTTGTAGCAGCGTGCACAGCACGCCGAACAGGAAGATGCAGCCCATTTTCAGCAGCGCCGCCAGCAGCGGGCCGAAGTCCGACGCGCCGCCCTCGCCGATATAGGGCACGATGTAGTCGTCGATGAGCGTTGTCATAAACAGATTGCCCGCCACGGTGGCCGCGGTGCTGCCGAAATGAACAGCAGCACGCCCAGGCAGTGCAGCTTGTAGCGCCGCAGGATATAGCCGAACAGCCGGCCCATGATGCGCATGGGCTTTTCAACCTTTGCTTTGGGGCCATCATGGCCGCGCTTTTATCCGCAGGTACGCCGCGCATCGTCATCCGCTCCCTTTCATCTGGGAATCATAGACATCCCGGTAAATTTCGCTGCTCGCAAGCAGCTCGTCGTGCGTGCCGAAGGCGGCCACGCGGCCGTCGTCCAGCACGAGGATGCGGTCTGCGTCCTGCACGGAGGCGATGCGCTGGGCGATGATGATTTTTGTCGTGTTCGGGATCTCCTTTGCGAACGCGCCGCGGATAAGCGCATCCGTGCGGGTATCGACCGCGCTGGTGGAGTCGTCCAGGATCAGGATCTTGGGCTTTTTCAGCAGCGCGCGCGCAATGCACAGGCGCTGCTTCTGCCCGCCGGACACGTTGGTGCCGCCCTGCTCGATGGTGTCATAGCCGTCCCGGCAGCGCGCGGATGAACTCGTCCGCCTGTGCCAGGCGGCAGGCGCGCTCCATCTCCTCGTCCGTGGCGTTTTTGTCGCCCCAGAGCAGGTTTTCCCGGATGGTGCCGCGGAACAGTACGTTTTTTCTGCAGCACCATGGCCACCTCGTTGCGCAGGGTTTCCACGTCGTATCCCGCACATCCACGCCGCCCACGCGCACCGCGCCTTCCGCGACGTCGTACAGGCGAGGAATGAGCTGGACCAGGCTGGATTTCGCGCTGCCCGTGCCGCCGATGATGCCCACGGTCTCGCCCGAGCGGATGTGCAGGTCAATGTCATCCAGTACGGGCTTGCCGCTTTTTTTTTTGTAGGAGAAGGATACGTGGTCGAAGCCACGCGGCCGTCCTCCACCTGCATGTGCGGGCGGCGGGCGGGAGGTGAGGTCCGCCTTTTCCTCCAGCACCTCGGCGATGCGGTCCGCCGAGGCGCGGGCCATGTCACCATCACGAAAATCATGGAGAGCATCATCAGGCTCATCAGGATGTTCATAACGTAGGTAAACAGGCTCATGAGCTGACCCGTGGTGAGACTGGGCGGCGATCATGTGCGCGCCCAGCCAGGAAATGGCCAGGATGCACATGTACATCGTGAACTGCATCACGGGGCTGTTCAGCGCCAGCACGGTCTCAGCCTTGACAAACAGCCTGTAAACATTGTCGTTGGCGGTGTGGAATTTCTGCGTCTCGTGGTCCGCGCACATAGGCCTTGACGACGCGGATGGCACCGACGTTCTCCTGCACGCTGGCGTTCAGATCGTCGTATTTGCGGAATACCTGCCGAAATACGGGGTGAGAATTTTTCGTGATGAAAAACAGCGCCACGCCCAGAAAACGCGATGGCCGCCACGAAGATCAGGGACAGCCGCGCGCTGATGGAGAACGCGGGCCGCCATTGCGCACAGCAGCATCACAGGTGCGCGGGTACACATACGAAGGATCATCTGATAGGCGTTCTGCAGGTTTGTCACATCCGTCGTCATGCGGGTGACGAGCCCGGCCGTGGGTATTTGTCGATGTTGGAAAAAAAAAGGTCTGGATATTGCGGAACATGGACTGGCGCAGATTGTGCGCGAATCCGCTGGAGGCCCGCGCGCCGTATTTGCCTGAGAGCACGCCGCAGGCCAGAGACAGCTTGCCATCACGGCCATTGCGCCGCCGGTGATGCAGATCGTGCGCGTCCCCTTTCTCCACGCCGCTGTCGATGAGATAGGCCATCAGCATGGGGATGAGAATCTCCATGACAACTTCGCCCACCATGAATGCCGGCGTGAGGATGGACGCTTTTTGTACTGCTTTACTTCAGCCAATAGGGTTTTCAGCATAAAATGTCCTCCTGAGATTGGTTTTGTTTCGCTTAACTTGTTAGTGCCATTACAGTAAGCTTCCTAACTATATACGCCGAGGAAAACCGCTGGCGGCAGGCACGGAAAAAGCCGCGCCTGCGCCGGCGGCATGGAAAAAGGCAAAGCGGACACTCACTCCAGATTGCGGCGGAATTTGGCTGTGATGGCGAAAATTGCTCCAGCTCTTCGGGCGTGACGTCTTTGGTGATGCGTGCCTCTGTGGCGCGGATGCGGGAGATCACGCCCTCGTGCACCGCCAAAGCCTTGGGCGTAAGCACCAGCTTTTTCAGCCGGGCGTCATAGGCAACAGGCTCCCGCAGAAGAAAGCCGTTTTTTTCCATCAGCTGCAATATGCCGGTGGCCGTGGGCGGCGGATGTTGAATTCAGCCTCCACGTCCCGCTGGAACATGTCACGGTCCTCGTTGCGGTGCAAAAAGCCGATGATCCACCCTTGCATGCCGGTGGTCTCCGGCGGCATGCCGTCGTCCATACAGCGTTTGATCAGGGTTGGAAAGCACGCGGATCTCTCCGCCCACGTGGCGTTCACCCTTCATCCTTCGACACTTCCTTGCTTTTTAGTTAGGCTACTAACAATTATAGGGCGGATCCGCCCCGGTGTCAATGGCTTTTTAAGAATTTATTATAAAAAGGTGACGCTGTGAGCGGCCGCGCTTCAAAGGATGTTCAGAATGCCGTAAGATTTTTGAAAGCCTTTCCCCAGCCCGTCCGTCAGGAACGTGCGGTACGATGGTCCTGTTCTCAACAAACAATGGAAGGGGCCATCAAATGGAAAAATAAAAGTCGCCGTGCTGTTCGGGGGACAGTCCACCGAGCATGCGGTCTCGCTGCAATCGGCCTGCGCCGTTCTGCACGCCATGAAGGGTACGCGCTTTGAAGCCGTGCCGGTGGGTATCACGCGGGAGAGGGCAGGTGGTTCTGGTACCGCGGCCCGCTGGACGCCGTAGGGGAGGGCGTATGGGAAAAAAGGATGTGCGCCTGTGACGCTGACGCCGGACGCTTCTGTCCACGGCCTGCTGGTGCAGGGCGCGGGCAGCCTGTATCTGGATGCGGCGTTTCCCGTGCTGCATGGAAAAACGGCGAGGACGGCACCGTGCAGGGGCTGCTTGCGCTGGCGGGCATCCCTGCGTGGGCTGCGGCGTGCTGGCAAGCGCCCTGTGTATGGATAAGGACGCAGCGCACCGCCTGGCACGGGCCGCGGGGGTGGAGGTGCCGCCCTGTGCGGTGCTGCATGCTCCGCCGCGCCCCGAGTGCTGGCGGCATGCACTCCACGGGCTGCGGTACCCGCTGTTCGTCAAGCCCGCCTGTGCGGGTTCGTCCTTCGGCGTGACCCGTGTGGAGACGCCGGACGCGCTGCCCGCGGCCGTGGCCGAAGCGTTCCGCCACGACGGCAAGGTGCTGGTGGAGCAGGCGGTGCCGGGCTTTGAGGTGGGCTGTGCCGTGCTGGGCGCCGGAGAGGCGCTCACCGTGGGAGAGGTGGATGAGATTGAGCTGGCCCATGGCTTTTTGATTATACGGAAAAATATACGCTGGAGACCGCGCGCATCCACATGCCCGCCCGCCTGTCTCTGGCTGAACGGGACCGTGTGCGTGAAGCAGCCAAGACCGTGTACCGGGCGCTGTGCTGCACGGAGGCTTCGCGCGGGTGGATCTGTTCTACACGCCGGACGGGCGCATCGTGTTCAACGAGGTGAACACCATCCCGGGCTTCACCGAGCACAGCCGCTTTCCCGGCATGATGCGCGGCGCGGGAGTGGAATTCGGCCCGCTGGTGGAGCGGCTGCTGGAACAGGCGGTGGCGGACGTATGATGCAGACAGTGACCCGGGAGCAGGCGCTGGCGGGCACGCTGGCGCTGGTGAACCCCGCACATCCCCCTGCAGGCACGGCCCGCGCCCGAAGCGTTGGTCCCCGCCATGCCGGACGCGCCCGGCGTGCTGCTGGCGCGGCAGGCGGCGGTCATGCTGGCAGCGCTGCTGGACGGCATCCGCGCGGCGGGGCGCATCGTGCCCGTCAGCGGCTGGCGCAGCCACGCCGAGCAGCAGGCGCTGTATGCGGATTCCGTGCGGGACAACGGCCTTGAATTCACACAGAAATATGTGGCGCTGCCCGGCTGCAGCGAGCATGAAACAGGCCTTGCCATTGATGTGGGCGAGGCGCGGGAGGTGATCGACTTCATCCGTCCCGCATTTCCCGATACAGGAGTCTGCGGCCTTCCGCCGGCGGCGCGCTACGGCTTCATCGAACGGTATCCCAAAGGCGCGCAGGCCGTCACCGGCATCGGCCATGAACCATGGCATTTTCGCTATGTTGGCTGGCCCCACGCCGGGCTGATGGCACAGCGCGGCGTGACGCTGGAAGAATACATCGGAGCCTTGGGGGCATACACGCCCGAACAGCCGCTGCACGCGGAGGCCGGGGGACGTGGCTTTGACATCTTTCGTGTGCCGCTGGGGCCGGAGGGCGCGCGGTTCGACGCGCCGCGGGACCGTGTGTGGCAGGCGTCCGCAGACAACTGCGGCGGCCTTGTCGTCACCGTGTGGGGCGCGGTATGACGGCGCGGCGGGGATATCCGGCCGTGGACCGCTTCCGCGTGGCGGCCGCGCTGCTGGTGGTGTGCATCCATACCGCTCCGCTGGCGTCTTTTTCCGCAGCGGCGGATTTTGCGCTGAAAACGCTGGCGCGGCTGGCCGTGCCGTTCTTTTTCACGGCAACCGGATTTTTTCTGCTGGGGGAGCTTGGCGCCCCGGCCTGCGGTCCCGGACGCTTTCGCCCGGTGTGCGCCGCTTTTTGAAAAGACGGGCGTTCTGTATGCAGCCTGCACCGTGCTGTACCTGCCCGTGACGCTGTATGCGGGGAATTTCCCTGTGAAAAACGTGCTGGGGGGAGCTTGTGCGGGACGCTGTGCTGGACGGCACGTTTATCACCTGTACCTGCCCGCCGCGCTGCTGGGAGTGCTGGTGGTGTGCGGGCTGCTGCCTTTCTGCGCCCCGGCGCGGCGGCGGGCGTGTGCGGCGCGCTGTATCTGGCGGGGCTTTTGGGAGACAGCTGGTATGGCCTTTGAAACAGCTGCCCGCACTGAAAGCGGGCTATGACGCGCTGTTCGGCGTGATGGACTACACGCGCAACGGCCTGTTCTTTGCGCCGGCGTTTTTGATGCTGGGCGCGCTTCTGGCAGGTTTTCCCGCCCGCCGACGACCGCGGGCGTGCCTTGCGGGGCTGGGCTGTTCGCTGGCGCTCCTGTTTGCCGAGGCCTTTGGTCTGCGGGCGCTGGGCTGGCCCCGGCACGACAGCATGTACCTGGCGCTTGTGCCCTGCGCCTGCTTCCTGTTCCTGTGCCTGCTGGTCCCCCGGGGCGGGGACGCGCCGTTCCTGCAGGAATTTTCCATGCTCGTCTATGTGCTGCATCCCATGGCCATCGTGGGCGTGCGGGGTGCGGCCAGAGTGCTGCATGCCCGGGAATGGCTGGTGGAAAACAGCCTGGCCCATTTTAGCGGCGGTAGCCGCCGCGTCCTGCGCGGCGGCATGGCTGCTGGCGCGTTTGAGCCAGCGGCGCAGGTGGGACGGCCGTTCCGGAACAGCACCGAAGCCGGACTTGCGCAGAGCGCGTGCCTGGGCCGAGGTAGACCTGGAGGCGGTTGCGCGCAATGCGGGCGCGCTGCAGGGCTGCATGCCAGCGGGCTGCCGGTTGATGGCCGTGGTAAAAGCGGACGCTTACGGCCACGGCGCGCCCGCCGTGGCGGGCCGGCTGTGGCAGGCCGGTGTGCGGGCCTTTGCAGTGGCGACGCCGGAGGAGGGCGCGCAGCTGCGCCGGTGCGGCATCACCGGTGAAATATTGGTATTGGGCTATGCAGATGCGGCCCGTATACGGAGCTGCGGCGCTGGAGGCTGTGCCAGACGGTGACGGACCCGGCCCACGCCCGTGCGCTGGCCCGTGCCGCAGGCCGCAGGCCGCTGCCCGTGCACATTGCGGTGGACACGGGCATGCATCGCCTGGGCACGGATGCGGGCGCGGCTCCGGCGGTGGCCGAGATGCTGCGTCTGCCGGGCTGGGTGGGGGGCTGTTCACATCTGGCAGTGGCGGACAGCCCTGCGCCGGAGGACGCGGCGCTTTACCCGCACGCAGCGGATGCGTTTGAAGCGCTGGCGCGGAAGCTGCGGGCGCGCGGGGTATACGCTGCCGCCGCTGCACGCGCAGGCGAGCTGCGGCATCCGAACCAGCCGCAGCCTGACTGCGGATATGCCAGGCCGGGCATCGCACTTTACGGCGCGCTCAGTACGGCGGGCGCGGCGCGGCTGCACCCGGTGCTGGCTCCGGCGCTGGCGCTGCGGGCGCGAGTCGTCAGTGTGCGCCGCGTGCCGCCCGGCGAAGGCGCGGGCTATGGCCTTGCGTTCCGGGCGGCGCTCCACCCGGCTGGCGGTAGTGGCCATCGGCTACGCGGACGGCTGGCCGCGCGCGGCGGGAGAAGGGCGCGGCCATGTGCTGCTGCACGGCAGGCGCGCGCCCGTTGTGGGCCGGGTGTGTATGGACCAGCTTCTGGTGGATGCAACAGACACAGGCGCGGCGGTGGGGGATGTGGCAACGCTCATCGGCGCGGACGGCCCGGAGCGCATCACCGCCGAGGAAGTGGCCGAGGCGGCGGGCACCATCGCCAACGAGCTTTTGTGCCGCATCGGTCCCCGCGTGCCCCGCGTTTATCTGCGCTGAGAAAACGAAAGCCCCGCGGCGTTGTGCACACAACGCCGCGGGGCTGTTTCTTGCTTCAAATAAAAGCTTATCCGGACGGTCCGCATGGCCTGAAAAATAGCCTGTACGGCCATTTTTGGAAGCGGGCTCACCAGCGCCCGCCGCCACCGCCGCCGAAGCCGCCGCCGGAAAAACCGCCGCCGCTCCCACCGAAGCTGCCGCCGCCACCGCTGGAGCCGCCGCTCTGCTGGGCGACGGTTTGCTGCAGCTGCGTCATGGAATGGTCTACGCTGGTGGTGCATCATATGGCTGAACCAGATCACATTCCACGGTCATGTCGCTGCAGCCGTACCACACGGGCGGAGGCACGGCCATCCCATCAAAGCGCCCGGCCCATTCCTCCTCCAGCCCAAACACCGAGGCGTAGGGAAGGACGTCGTAAAAATATTCGGGGTTTTCCGCGGCCAGCGCACGGATGCGCGGCAGCTCGGATTCCTCAATGAATTTCCGCAGGCCCAGCAGGCGGCCGGCCATTTCCAGGCGGTACTCTGTGGGCTGGGCGATGCGCGGCGCGGCAAGGCACGCCAGCAGGGCCAGCAGATAGCTTCCCAGCACCGCCCACAGCGGCGTCAGCGCATACAGGGCCGCGCCGTAGGCAAGCCCCGCCGACGCGGCGGCGCACAGCGCCCACGCCGGTTCCCCAGCCGATGCGCGCCCCCGGCCGGAGAACTGCCAGCGCTCCGCCGCCGCATACAGCAGCAGGCCGAACAGCAGGAGCAATACCCCCGAGAGCAGGCCCAGCCCTACGCTGGCACCTGTGATAAACGCGCCCGCAGGAAAGGCCGGCTGCGCCCCACAGTACGGCGCAGCCGGCGCCCAGCGCCAGCGCACGTCCGGCGCTGCCGGGCCTGTACAATGCCCGTTAACCCGTAAAGTGGGCCGACAGGCTCAGCTTCGCTTTCTGCAGCGCCTCATAGAAGGCGGGCTCCAGGCTGTGCAGCTGGCACACGGTGCGTCCCGCCGGGAAAAAGCGCGTCAAAAAAACGGTCTGGTACTCCGGGCTGCCCGCGGGCAGGCCTTTTTCCGTACCAGCCGCAGGTCCTCCTCCCGGCCCTCTACGGCGAGATAGCCCCTTGGAGGCGAACCAGAGAATCAGCGAGAGGATGTCCCGGTCATCCGCCGAATTGTCGATGATATAGCCCACCTCGGCGCTGGACACGCCGTCCGGCGGCGTACACTCGGGCGTGACCACCGGCGCTCTGCGCCGGGCCGACAGCGCCCGCAGCAGCGTGTACGCGGCCAGCAGCGCGCCTGCGCCCGCAAAAGCCCAAACACCCATACCGGGGCCATGCGCTCGCCGGTGAAGTAGCCCTCGGGCAGGCGTGCGTACAGCGTAACGGCCTCCCGGGTACAGCGTGCGCCCCGCCGCGCCGGAGAATGTTTTCCGTCCCATGCGCCGGAAACGCCCGCTTCATTGCCTTTGCCGCCGTAGGAACCGCTGTACAGCACCAGCGCGCCCTTCTGTTCCTGCGTCAGCGGTTTTTCGAAAGGTGAACGAAAAAACGGAAGTCCTCTATGGGCGCGTCCCACCGGCCGCCGTTTAAGAATAAAACAGCTCGTCGTAGGCGGCCACGCGGTCGTCTCCGATGTCGTAGGTGAATGTCAGCTCATAGGTCTGCACGCCTGTGAGCCATGTGTCCTCATCGCCGATGCGGATGCTGTAAAGCCGTCTTCGGTATCGGTCTCCACGGGCGCGCGGCCGTCTGGCCCTCGCCCGTCACGGCAAGGTCCCGCACCCTGGCGCGGTAGGCCATCTCCTGCGGGCCGTCCGCGGTGTCCTTTTCCACCCACAGGGCGACGGGCAGCACGCGGTAAATACCCCGGGAGGGTACGGCGAAATCAACGGTGATGCGCTCGGTCTGGGTAACGGTGTTGTTTTCGTGCAGGGTGGCATCCACGCTGTATGCGGTAATGGTATAATCCGCGCGGGAAACGCCGGAAGCTTCGGCAAATGCGGGCAGAGCGCAGCATACAAGCGCCGCCGCGGCCAGCAGGCAGATGAGTTTCTTCATGTGCTTTCCTCCGCTTTTTTTTGGTTTGCCCGGTACGGCAAAGCCAATACTGCCAACAGTATAACACAATATGCGCGGCGAAAACAGCGGAACTTGCAAAATAACGCCGGATACGGTATGATAATCGCCTGTGCACGGCCCTGCCGCGCCGAGAGAACGCCCTGAAACAGCAGGGCGGAAAATTTGAAAAAGCAAAAGGAGCAAACGGATGCTTGCACTGGTAAAAGAATATTTTTGGATCTTTTTCATTTCCATGGTGCCCATCGTTGAGCTGCGCGGTGCGGTCCCGGCGGGGCTTGCCATGGGCCTGCCGGTGATTCCCACCTATATTGTTTCGGTCATCGGCAATATGCTGCCTGTCCCCGTCATCCTGCTGTTTGCCAAGGCGGTTCTGCTGTGGTGTACCAATTGCTGCCCGGCGGGCTGGGCCGTTTTTTTATGAAAAATTTACGACAAGGGCGTCAAAGCCGGCGAAAAAGATGCAGGCGAAGGCCGGGCGCGGGAATTTACTGGGCGCTGTTCCTGTTTGTGGCCATCCCCCTGCCGGGCACCGGCGCATGGACGGGCTGCCTGGCGGCGACGCTGTTGGACCTCAAGTTTTGGCCCAGCGTGCTGGCGGTGCTGTGCGGCGTCATGACGGCCGGCCTCATCATGGGCGCGGCCTCGGCTGGCCTGCTGGGCGCTCTTGGCATGATTTTTGCGTGAACCTGTTACGCAGCACCCTGCGGGGGATTTCCCCCGCAGGTTTTTTTGATTTTCGGCCCTTCCGGACAAGCGGCAACAGGGCAATTTCTGGAAAAGTATCAAAAACTTTATTTTTCTTGAAGAAAATGATCTTCCGGCGGCGTTTCATGGGTGTAGGGCGATGAAACAAGGGCGGGCAAAGGTGGTGGAGCGGATCGCACAGAATATGACAAGTGATGAATTTTCCCAGCTCGTACGGCAGTACGAACGGCTGGTGTACACCATCTGCTACCAGTTCACAAAGACCACCAGCTGGCCGAGGATCTTTCGCAGGAGACGTTCCTTTCCGCCTACACCCACCGCGACGACTGCCCGCCCGGCAGTTACAAGCCCTGGCTCGCCCGCATTGCCACGAACAAGGCCAAGGATTATTTGAAAAGCGCCTACCACCGGCGCGTATCCGCGGCTGAGGACGGCGAGATGCCTGCCGTGGCAGACGTGCTGAATGCCATGCCGCCGCCCGAGGATATCACCATTGCCAAAGATGAAGCGGCGCGCATCCGGGATACCATCCTCGCCTTGAAAGAGCCTTACCACCAGGTCGCCGTACTGTTCTTCCTGGAGGAAAAAAGCGTGGACGAGATCGCCTCGGCGCTGCGGCGGCCGCCCAAAACAGTACATACGCAGATCTACCGCGCCAAGCAATTGCTGCAGAACGCCATAGAAAGGGGAAACGGGCATGGAATTGTTCAATAAAGAGGGCCATCTCACGGACGAGGGGCCTGCGGGCCGTTGTGGGCACGCTGATGAGATGGGCCGGCTGGAAGCCCGGAGCATTTGAGCTTCTGCGACAGCTGCCTTGTGCGTTACACGGAACTGCTTGCGGACGACACGCTGCTCGTTCCCGAAATGCCCTTGACGCCCACGGTGCTGGCGCGGGGTGCGGCGCAGGGCCGTGCGGGTGTTTTTCAACCGGTATACCCGTGTAGCCGCCGTTGCGGCATTCGCGGTGGTGCTGTGGGGCACTGGCGTATTCAACAGCCTTGTGCCGGACCGCACCATCCGCCAGCAGGAGACGGCCCGGATCACGGCGCCCATCAGCGCCGCAACGCGCGTGAATGATTTCTTCCGCAGTGCGGAGACTCCATCAGCGCCGCGCTCACGAATATCCTGCCGCGCGCGGACGCCGCCCCGGCAGATGCGAAATAAGACAAGGAGAGACATATCATGCAAAGAAAAAGTGGATTTCTGACATTCTGCTTCGCCTGCCTGCCCGGCGCGGAGAGATGTATCTTAAAGCCATATGAAACGCGGCCTGTCCGTGATGATTGCCTTCTGGGGCCTCATCTTTGTGGCGTCGCTGCTGAATATGGGCATCCTGGGCATCCTTGCGCCCATCATTTGGGCTTACTCGTTCTTCGATACTTTCAATCTGCGCGCGCAGACGCCCGAGCAGGTGGCGGCAAACCCGGACGCCTATCTGTTCGATGTGGAGAGCATTGCTGGTTCCAACTGAAAAATGTTGTGGCCAGGCGTCACAACCTGTTCGGCGGCCTGCTTTATCTTTCTGGGGGGCGTACATTCTGTACAACACATTTCTGCGTCCTCTGCTGTGGGATCTGTACCGCACCTATGGGCTGGTCTGGCTGGCAATATCATGGACGGCATTCCAACCCTTGTGATCGCCGTGCTCATTATCCTGCTGGGGCTGTATCTGGTAAAGGGTCCTTCCCGGCACGAGGATGCATCCGGGGATGATTACACCGCGTTCAAGGGGGACGGAAGCAATGGCTGAGAACGAGAACCGGGTCTCCGCCGTGCAGGAGGCTGGATTCACCCGGCGGCTTTGGATACCCCGCCCTCTGAAATGCCGGTACGAGCCGGCGCGCCCAGTGCGCTGGGCACGCCACCAATTGCGCTGGTAGTGGTTCGGCGCTGTGCTGGGGCTGTTCTTCCCCAATGTGGATTTTCTTCGCTGTTCAAGCTGTCGCCGTTGGTACTGGTGGCGCTGGGCTGCGAGGTGATTCGCGGCGTCCACAGCCAAAGGCATGCGGCTGAAATATGACTTTCTCTCCATGTTCGTGTGTTTTCTGCTGATTGTCACAGCGCTGGGAGCGGCTATGGTGCCTGTGGCACTGCAATATGCCGGGCCGGGCGCAGTGCCGCCGAGCAGCGGGTGGAGCAGGAGCTGTACGAAGCGACCTACGCCCGGCTCAAGGGCAACGGAGATATTGTGAATGTCACCTATGACGTTCACCTGGGTGAGCTGCGCACGCCGGAAGACGTGACCGGCGCGGCGGATTTGAAGGCGGGCGATTACGTGGGTGTGAGCGCCGAGCTGAAAGGAACGTGGGCCACCCGGGAAATTTGTGGCCGCGTGCCGGCCTGTCATTGAAGCCGTGCGCGCCACGGGCGTGCGCGACCCGTATATCAGCCTGTATATGCGGGAAAGCCGATACAGAAACACCGCTGTAGCCAGCCTGGCCGTGGAGGGATCCTATCAGGCGGATATGACGGCGGAGCAGCTGGCCCAGTGCGTGACGGAACGCATCTATGTGGATGACGCGGGATATTATATGGACGCCGAAGAGCTTGCCGGCTGGCAGAGCGAACAGAGCGCGCTGCCCGTGACGCCGAGCTTGAGGCGCTGGAGGCCGAGTGGCAGGCCCGCTTGATGAAGCCGAAGCTGCCGCGGAGCAAGCCCGTGCGGAAGCGGAGGAACGCGTTGCACAGGTACAGGCCGAAGCCGACGAGCGCGTTGCGCAGGCACAGGCCGACGCGGACAGCCGCGTGGCCGAGGCGCAGGCAAACGCCGCAGCGTAAGCGCGTCTATTATATAGAAACAGCCCGCCGCACTCTTTTGGAACGCGGCGGGTTTTGCTTTACCTTTTGAACTTGTTCAAGCCCCCGGCTTTGCCAAGCGGTATGGCTGCGGCCTCGGTGCGGGCACGGCGTGGCGGAAAGCGTCCGCGGCTGCCGCGCCGCACGCGGTCACACCCCGGCCAGACGGAGGATGGCTTCCTGCCGGGTGGCGGGGAAAAAGATCCCGCCCCGGTTGCTCTCGCGGATAAAATCCGCAGGGGTTTGCTGGTATATCCGAATAATCGCCGTACACCGCCAGCTTTGCGCCGTAATTGATGAATTTTGCAGTACGGCCCCGGCAAGGCCCGTGCTCAAAATGAAAAACCGGCGAAACAGCGGCCTTTTCAATGGCGATGCGCTCTGCGCCCAGTGTGTAGCGCGCTTCCATGATCAAGTCCAGCGCCGTCTGCTCGTCCGTCAGTGCGCACGTGCCTGTTACAAG
>VOFB01003627.1_pt1 | contig 47429 bp, 57 predicted proteins | sample 5384141 | NCBI WGS metagenome assembly VOFB01 (sample SAMN12384721, study PRJNA508395) | human gut metagenome | isolation source: healthy gut A | host: Homo sapiens | reverse complement strand
CACTCGAACCCGTGACCCCATGCGTGACAGGCATGTATTCTAACCAACTGAACTAACGCACCAGAATTTCATTTCTCTTTATCTGCTTTCTCTCTCGATTGCGGGTGCAAAGGTAGTTGTTTCTTTTGTAAATCTGCAAGCGTTTTGAGAAAAGTTTTTTTCAAGAAAAAATCAAGAAAAATGTTTATATCCTCATTTTGAGAACATTGGAATATGAAAAAAAATAAGTTTTTTTTGCAGGATAAAAACTTTTTAGAAAGTGACGTTTGGGATGGAATACCGTTATATCCGAAGGCAATGGTAATCCTAAAGTTTGTCATTCTTTTTCATTGAAAATAACTTCGATATCTTTCTATCTGTAAGAAACCACCGTTTTTATATCAACTTTCTGCTTGAATAATTCGTTATTTTACAATAAATCGTTATTTTTGCAAACTCAAATCGAGAAAGGTAGTAAAATAATACTGCCTAGAATCGTTAATTAAAGAATGATGAAAACAGCTAAACTGTTACTTCACTGTCCCGACAAACCGGGAATTCTGGCAGAAGTAACAGACTTTATAACGGTGAACAAGGGTAATATTATCTATCTGGACCAGTATGTCGACCATGTGGAGAACATCTTCTTTTTATGCGTATCGAGTGGGAATTGAAGAACTTTCTGATACCTCAAGAGAAAGATTGAAGATTATTTTGCTACGCTGTACGGCCAGAAATATGAAATGTTTTCCGTCTCTATTTCTCGGATACGAACCACGTATGGCCATATTCGTGTCTAAGCTGTCCCATTGCCTGTTCGATATGCTGGCTCGCTACACGGCCGGAGAATGGAATGTGGAGATACCTCTTATTATAAGTAACCATCCGGATTTGCAGCATGTAGCAGAACGTTTCGGAATTCCTTTCTATTTGTTCCCTATTACTAAGGAGACAAAAGAAGAACAGGAGAAAGAAGAAATGGAATTGCTGCCAAACATAAGATGACACTTTATCGTACTGGCGCGTTATATGCAAGTGATTTCAGAGCGGATGATTGATGCATATCCGAATCGGATTATCAATATTCATCACTCTTTCCTTCCTGCATTTGTGGGAGCAAAACCTTATCATGCAGCTTTGAGCGAGGTGTGAAGATCATTGGCGCTACCAGTCATTATGTAACAACAGAATTGGATGCAGGACCGATCATTGAACAAGATGTGGTTCGTATCACTCATAAAGATACTGTAGAAGATCTTGTAAATAAGGGGAAAGACTGGAAAAGAATGTTCTCTCACGTGCAGTGCAGAAGCACATCGAGCGCAAGGTACTGGCTTATAAGAATAAAACAGTGATATTTAGCTGATGAAAGTAGCAGTCGTAAAATACAATGCCGGCAATATTCGTTCTGTGGATTATGTATTGAAGCGGTTGGGGGTAGAAGCGGTGATTACTGCTGATAAAGAAGAACTCCAGTCGGCCGATAAAGTTATCTTTTCCACGGAGTAGGAGAGGCGGAAACTACCATGAACCACTTGAAAGCGACACGGGATTGGACGAACTGATTAAGGATCTCCGTCAGCCTCTATTTAGGAATATGTCTGGGCATGCAAGTGATGTGCCGGCATTCCGAAGAAGGAGAAGTCGACTGTCTGGGTATTTTTGATACGGAAGTGAAGCGTTTCGTTCCGCAAAAGCATGAGGATAAGGTGCCTCACATGGGGTGGAATACGCTCACAAAGACGAACAGTGGCTTATTCAAAGGCTTTACAAAAGAAGAGTTTGTCTATTTTGTGCATAGCTTCTACGTTCCGGTCAATGAATATACAGCTGCTGTGACGGACTATATACAACCGTTTAGCGCTGCCTTGCATAAGGATAATTATTACGCTACCCAATTCCATCCGGAGAAAAGTGGAGGTGTGGGAGAACGTATCCTGCGCAATTTTTTAGAATTATAATTAAGTAGATGAATATTATGATAGAGCTTATTCCAGCAATAGATATTATTGACGGAAAGTGTGTACGCCTTTCGCAAGGTGACTATGACAGTAAGAAGGTGTATAACGAAAATCCGGTAGAAGTGGCCAAAGAAATGGAGGCACACGGTATTCGCCGGCTTCATGTGGTAGACTTGGACGGAGCGGCTTCTCATCATGTAGTCAATTATAATGTTTTGAATAGAATCACCTCACAGACTTCCCTGATAGTTGATTTCGGTGGTGGTGTGAAAAGTGATGAAGACTTGAAGATCGCTTTCGAGAATGGGGCACAGATGGTTACAGGCGGCAGTATTGCGGTGAAAAATCCTGAGTTGTTCTGCCATTGGCTGGAAGTTTACGGCAGTGAGAAGATAATTCTTGGTGCGGACGTGAAAGACCGGAAGATAGCTGTGAATGGCTGGAAGGATGAAAGTGCTTGTGAATTGTTCCCTTTCCTGAAAGAATATGTAGAGAAAGGTATTCAGAAAGTAATCTGCACGGATATTAGTTGTGACGGTATGTTGCAGGGGCCTTCTATTGAACTGTATAAGGCAATGCTGGAAAAACATCCCGACCTTTACCTGATAGCAAGTGGCGGTGTCAGCAGTATGGAAGATATACGTGCATTGGAGACGGCTGGGGTACCGGCTGTTATTTTTGGTAAGGCTCTGTATGAAGGGCGTATTACTTTGAAGGAAATTGAAAGAATGATGCAGGATTATTGACGAATCATTCTCAATTGAGTTAGATTTAGATTATATATCCTCATGAATATAAATCGTTAAAACAAAACAAAAGTGTTAGCGAAAAGAATTATCCCCTGTCTCGATATCAAAGACGGACAAACAGTGAAAGGAACCAATTTCGTCAATTTGCGTCAAGCGGGCGATCCGGTGGAACTGGCACGCGCGTATAGTGAGCAAGGTGCTGATGAATTGGTTTTTCTGGATATAACAGCCAGTTTTGAAGGTCGCAAGACATTTGCAGAGTTGGTGAAGCGCATTGCTGCCAATATTAGTATTCCGTTTACGGTAGGTGGCGGTATCAACGAATTGAGTGATGTAGACCGTCTACTGAATGCCGGTGCAGATAAAATTTCTATCAATTCTTCTGCGATTCGCCGTCCTGAACTGATTGATGAAATAGCTAAGAACTTCGGTTCGCAGGTATGTGTGTTGGCGGTAGATGCCAAACAAACTGAAAAAGGCTGGTGGTGCTATCTGAATGGAGGCCGTGTAGAAACAGATAAGGAACTGTTTTCCTGGACCAAAGAAGCTCAGGAACGTGGTGCCGGAGAAATACTTTTCACCAGCATGAATCATGATGGTGTAAAGACCGGATACGCCAATGAAGCACTTGCTGAAATGTCTGATAACCTCTCTATTCCGGTGATTGCATCGGGCGGAGCAGGAGCAAAAGAGCATTTTCGTGATGTGTTTTTGCAAGGAAAGGCAGATGCGGCGTTGGCAGCCAGCGTTTTTCATTTCGGAGAAATTAAAATTCCCGATTTAAAATCGTATCTTTGCGCCCAGGGAATCTCGATGCGAACGGTGTAAGGGGGATGATAAAATGGTAAGATGATAGGATGCTTATACCGCATTATAATTCGTAAATTGTAATTCGTAATTATATAAAAATGGATTTTGATAAAATGAACGGACTTATTCCGGCAATCATACAAGACGCAGACACCGCCAAGGTGTTAATGTTGGGCTTCATGAATAAAGAAGCTTACGACAAAACGGTAGAAACCGGTAAAGTGACTTTTTTTAGCCGCACCAAGAACCGTCTTTGGACGAAAGGTGAGGAGAGTGGTAATTTCCTGAATGTCGTTTCTATCAAGGAAGACTGTGATCAGGATACATTGCTGATTCAGGTACACCCTGTGGGACCTGTTTGCCATACAGGTACGGATACATGCTGGGGTGAGAAGAATGAACAGCCTGTAATGTTCCTGAAGCATCTTCAGGATTTTATTACTAAGCGCCATGAAGAGATGCCGGAAGGTTCTTACACAACCAGTCTGTTTGAGTCTGGTGTGAATAAAATGGCACAGAAAGTGGGTGAAGAAGCTGTGGAAACAGTGATCGAAGCTTGTAACGGAACTGATGAACGGTTGATCTATGAAGGAGCCGATTTGATATACCACCTCATCGTGCTGCTAACATCCAAAGGATATAGTCTGGAAGATTTGGCACGAGAATTGCAGGAACGTCATAGCGCTTCGTGGAAGAAACACTAATTAATTAATAATTAAAAATTAATAATTAAACGGGAATGGCTGAACCGCTGATACGATATAAAGATGTGGAAGTACACCAACAGGACTTGTGCGTGCTAAATGAGGTAAACCTCGAGCTGCAGAAGGGAGAGTTTGTGTACCTGATCGGTAAGGTAGGTTCGGGTAAGACCAGTTTGCTAAAGACACTCTACGGAGAACTGGATATCACTGCCGGCGAAGCAATGGTATTGGGGTATGATATGAGCCGCATTAAGCGCAAGCATATTCCGCAGTTGCGTCGTAAGCTGGGCATTGTGTTTCAGGATTTCCAACTGTTGACTGACCGCACGGTGAACGATAATCTTGCTTTTGTATTGAAGGCTACGGGCTGGAAAAACAAATCGGAAATAAAAGATCGTATCGCTGAAGTGCTGATGCAGGTAGGAATGGGTAATAAAGGATATAAGTTCCCTAACGAACTTTCGGGAGGTGAACAGCAACGCATTGTTATTGCCCGTGCTACTCAACTCTCCGGAGATTATCCTGGCGGATGAACCGACCGGTAATCTGGATGCGGAAACGGGACGTGCTATTGTAGGACTGTTACATAACATCAGCCGCACGGGTGGCTCGCTGGTATTGATGACTACGCACAACCTCCATCTGCTTCACGAGTTTCCGGGACAGGTATATCGCTGTGCAGGTCATCAGATAACAGATGTAACGTCCGAGTATTCGGGTATGATGCCGACTGTAGAAGAAACAAATAATAATATATAATCATTTAATACAGGAACGAAAATGAAAGTTTTAAAGTTTGGAGGTACTTCCGTAGGTTCTGCTCGCGCATAAAGGAAGTAGCCAAATTGATTACTGATGGTGAACAGAAGATAGTTGTACTCTCTGCTATGTCAGGAACAACTAACACATTGGTGGAAATTTCGGACTATCTGTACAAGAAGAATCCGGAGGGTGCCAACGAGATCATCAACAAGCTGGAGGCTAAATATAAACAGCATGTGAATGAGTTGTATTCCACTCCCGAGTATAGACAGAAAGGTCAGGAACTGATTAAATCTCACTTCGACTACATCCGCTCCTATACTAAAGACCTTTTCACACTGTTCGAGGAGAAAGTGGTGCTGGCACAGGGAGAGCTGATCTCTACTGCGATGGTAAACTATTACCTGCAAGAGTGCGGTGTGAAGTCCGTGTTGCTTCCGGCTTTGGAATTCATGCGTACTGATAAGAACGCGGAGCCCGACCCTGTATATATTAAGGAGAAACTTCAGATGCAGTTGGAATTGCATCCCGGTGCTGAGATTTACATCACACAAGGATACATTTGCCGCAACGCTTACGGAGAAATAGACAATCTGCAACGTGGTGGAAGCGACTATACCGCTTCTCTGATCGGTGCAGCTATCAATGCTTCCGAAATCCAGATATGGACAGATATCGACGGTATGCACAATAATGACCCGCGTATCGTTGATAAGACTGCTCCTGTTCGCCAGCTGCATTTTGAAGAAGCTGCCGAGCTGGCTTACTTCGGTGCGAAAATTCTGCACCCGACTTGCATACAGCCTGCTAAGTATGCCAATATCCCGGTACGTCTGTTGAATACGATGGACCCAATGCTCCCGGTACTATGATTTCCAATGATACAGAGAAGGGAAAATTAAGGCTGTAGCTGCAAAAGATAATATTACGGCCATTAAAATCAAATCCAGCCGTATGTTGCTTGCTCACGGTTTCCTGCGCAAAGTATTCGAAATCTTTGAAAGTTACCAGACTTCGATCGATATGATTTGTACTTCTGAGGTAGGAGTATCTGTATCTGTTGATAATACGAAGCATCTCAACGAGATTCTGGACGACCTGAAGAAGTATGGAACCGTTACGGTGGATAAGGATATGTGTATTGTCTGCGTGGTAGGTGATTTGGAATGGGAGAATGTCGGTTTCGAAGCGAAGGCACTGGATGCCATGCGCGACATACCGGTACGAATGATCTCATTCGGTGGTAGTAACTACAATATTTCTTTCCTCATCCGTGAATGCGACAAGAATAAGGCATTGCAGTCGCTTAGTGATGCACTGTTCAACGAAGAATAAGAGAAATAAGGAAGTACAGATATAATATGATATGGAACGCAAACTACACAAATTACACAACTCGCTGATAAAGGCTCTTGTGTAATTCGCGTAATTTGCGTTCTTTTCTTTATAAACAAAGTTTTGAAGTATGAAAGGAACATTTCCCATAGATAAATTCCGTGAGCTGCGTACCCCTTTTTATTATTATGATACGAAGGTGTTGCGCGACACTCTTTCCTGCGTGCGTGCAGAAGCCGCTAAATATGGCAATTTTGAGGTGCATTATGCTGTGAAAGCAAATGCTAATCCGAAGGTGCTTACCATTATCCGTGAGAACGGACTGGGTGCCGATTGTGTGAGTGGGGGAGAAGTGCGTGCTGCCATCAAGGCTGGTTTTCCTGCGAATAAGGTTGTTTTTGCAGGAGTAGGTAAGTCCGATTGGGAGATCAACATGAGCTTGGACTACAATATCTTCTGTTTCAATGTGGAGTCTATTCCTGAGTTGGAAGTAATTAATGAATTGGCGGCTGCTAAAGGTAAGATCGCTAATATTGCTTTCCGTATCAATCCTAATGTAGGTGCACATACGCATGCCAACATCACTACCGGGCTGGCGGAAAACAAGTTTGGCATTAGTATGCAAGACATGGATCATGTGATAGAAGTGGCTTTGGAGATGAAGAATGTGAAGTTCATCGGATTGCACTTCCACATTGGTTCGCAGATATTGGATATGGGTGATTTTGTTGCCCTGTGCAATCGTGTGAATGAGTTGCAAGACAAACTGGAAGCACATCGCATCCGTATCGAGCATATCAATGTAGGTGGTGGACTGGGGATTGATTATAAGCATCCCAACCGTCAGGCAATACCTGATTTCAAAGATTATTTCTCTACTTATGCCGAACATCTGAAACTACGCTCTTATCAAACACTCCATTTTGAACTGGGGCGTGCCATAACGGGGCAGTGCGGTTCACTTATCTCGCAGGTGCTTTATGTAAAACAGGGAGCCAATAAGAAATTTGCCATCCTTGATGCCGGTATGACGGATTTGATTCGTCCTGCGTTGTATCAGGCTTACCATAAGATAGAGAATATTACTTCCGAGGATGCGGTTGAGGCGTATGATGTGGTAGGGCCTATCTGTGAATCGTCGGATGTTTTCGGAAAAGCGATGGTGCCTACGGTGAGATTATGGCTTCCGGATACAACTGTCGTGAGTTGCCGAAAGGATATACTTCCGACGAACTGGTGTAAGTAAAAAATGAACCGCTACAATCAAAATGTGAATGTAGTTTAAAAATATAGGGGATCGGAACAATTTTAACTGAAAGCTTGTTATTTTTGTAATGAGTTCAATAAGAAACTACATTAACAACTTAATAAAAAATACGATTATGATTTCAGAAAAATTACAGAAGCAATTAACGAACAGATTACTGCTGAAATGTGGTCTTCTAACCTGTATCTAGCAATGTCTTTCTATTTTGAGAAAGAAGGTTTCAGCGGTTTTGCTCATTGGATGAAAAAGCAATCCCAGGAAGAAATGGGACACGCTTATGCAATGGCAGATTATATCATCAAACGTGGAGGAACTGCTATAGTTGACAAGATTGATGTGGTTCCCAATGGCTGGGGTACTCCGCTGGAAGTGTTTGAACACGTTTACAAACACGAATGCCATGTATCTGCATTGGTAGACAAGCTGGTTGACGTGGCTGCCGCTGAGAAGGATAAAGCAACTCAGGACTTCTTGTGGGGATTCGTTCGCGAACAGGTAGAAGAAGAAGCTACTGCACAGGGAATCGTTGATAAGATCAAGAAAGCCGGTGACACCGGTATCTTCTTTGTTGACTCACAGTTGGGACAACGTTGATAATAGTCTGAAAATATATTTATAATATATAGGAAGCTGTTTGGATTTATTTCCGGACAGCTTCTTTTTCATTTCATGTGTAATAGTGTGCGGATTTGCAGATGAATAATCTATTTTTTGTGTCCTTTTTCCATTGCCCCGAGATAGATCTCCAGTGAACGGGTGGAAATCTGTATTTCGCGGAAAGATACGCCTAGAGAGGCTATCAACAGAATCAGTGCCAGTCCGAATACGTAAGCAGAAAATAATTGCAGTCCGATATAAATAGAAACATACTGACTACGCAAAGAAAAAGACTTGCAATACCCAGTCCTTGCATTGTACGGGTCAGGTTCAACCGTTTCCGTAAGTTTTCAATCTGTGCCACGGTGATATCCGAAGGGTTCTCCACGTAGCGGTCACGCAGTTGGCGCACAAGTTGTGCATACGATAAGAAACGGTTGGTGTAAGCCAACAATATCAATGAAACTGCCGAGAAAAGTAGGGCAGGAGTAGTGAGGGTCAGTTCTTCCATATATCAATTTTTTGTAGTTATTGTCGATAATCAAAATTCATTTTAATAAAAGAAAAGAAAATGTTTTTTATTTCAGTACACCGAGTTCTTTACCTACCTTGATAAAGGCAGCGATACACTTGTCAAGATGTGCTTTCTCGTGTCCTGCAGAGATCTGTACACGGATGCGGGCCTGATCTTTCGGCACTACCGGATAGTAGAAACCTGTCACATAGATTCCTTCTTCCTGCATACGTGCGGCATAAATTTGAGACAGCTTCGCGTCATACAGCATGACAGCACAAATAGCACTTTGCGTCGGTTTAATATCAAATCCGGCAGCCGTCATCTTATCACGGAAATAGTTTACATTTTCAACCAACTTGTCATGTAATGCATTGCTCTCTTTCAGCATCTTGAAAACTTCGAGACTTGCACCGATGATACCCGGAGCCAATGAGTTGGAGAACAAATACGGGCGACTACGTTGACGGAGTAAATCAATGATTTCTTTACGCCCGGTGGTAAATCCTCCCAGTGCACCGCCGAAAGCCTTACCCAACGTTCCGGTATAAATATCTACACGTCCGTGAGTCTTATACAACTCGCTTACGCCATGACCAGTGGCACCTACCACACCGGCAGAGTGAGACTCGTCCACCATGACTAACGCATCATATTTCTCGGCAAGATCACAGATTTGATCCATCGGAGCTACATTGCCATCCATGGAGAACACACCGTCCGTTACAACAATGCGGAAACGTTGTGCCTGCGCTTCTTGCAGACATCTTTCCAGGTCTTTCATGTCAGCATTGGCATAACGGTAACGTTTCGCTTTACAAAGACGTACACCGTCGATGATAGAAGCATGGTTCAGCGAGTCCGAGATGATGGCATCCTCATCCGAGAAAAGCGGTTCGAACACACCACCGTTTGCATCGAAGCAGGCAGCATATAGAATCGTGTCTTCTGTTTGGAAATAGTCGGAAATAGCGGCTTCCAGTTCTTTGTGTATATCTTGTGTTCCACAAATGAAACGAACGGAGGACATACCGTATCCGCGTCGGTTCATCATTTCCTGGGAAGCTTTGATCAATCGGGGGTGATTGGACAGTCCTAGGTAGTTGTTAGCGCAGAAGTTCAGCACTTCTTTACCTTTTACAGTGATGGCAGCTTGCTGCGCACTTTCAATTAGTCGTTCTTCTTTATAAAGACCGGCTTCTTTAATTTCAGCCAATGTTTGGCTGAGAAAATCTTTCATTTTACCGTACATAGTGTTTGAGTAATTAAGTTCATGGTACAAAGGACACAATTTTTATTGGAATAACCATATCTTTTTGATTAAAATCTGAAAAAAAAGTGCTTACTTTGCGCACTATTTAGCTTAATAATTTAAGTACGAAGAAAAAATGAAACACATTTTGATTATTGGAGCTACCGGACAGATAGGCTCGGAGCTAACGATGGAGCTACGTAAACGTTACGGTAACACAAACGTGGTAGCTGGTTATATTCCGGGTGCAGAACCTAAAGGGGAATTAAAGGAGTCGGGACCGTCGGCTATTGCTGATGTAACGGACGGCGAGGCGATTGCATCTGTAGTAAAAGAGTATCATATCGATACGATTTATAACTTGGCTGCTCTGTTGTCTGTAGTTGCCGAGTCGAAACCCAAGCTGGCTTGGAAAATAGGCATCGATGGATTGTGGAATGTGCTGGAAGTGGCACGTGAACAAGGGTGCGCAGTGTTTACTCCGAGTTCTATCGGTTCGTTTGGCGCTAGTACGCCTCACACGAAAACACCGCAGGACACCATTCAGCGTCCTCGTACCATGTATGGAGTTACCAAAGTGACAACCGAGTTGTTGAGTGACTACTATTTTAATAAATATGGTGTAGACACTCGTGCAGTCCGTTTCCCGGGCATCATCTCGAACGTAACCCCTCCGGGAGGAGGTACAACTGATTATGCTGTCGACATTTATTATTCGGCAGTAAAAGGTGAAAAATTTGTGTGCCCTATCAAGGAAGGCACTTTAATGGATATGATGTACATGCCGGATGCGCTGAATGCAGCGATTACGCTTATGGAAGCTGATCCGACAAAATTGATACACCGCAATGCTTTCAATATCGCCTCTATGAGTTTCGATCCGGAGACGATCTATCAAGCTATCAAGAAGCATGTGCCGGAGTTTCAGATGATTTACGATGTAGACCCGTTGAAACAACGCATAGCCGATAGTTGGCCCGACAGCCTGGACGACACCTGTGCTCGTGAAGAGTGGGGTTGGAAGCCGGCTTACGATCTGGAAAGCATGACGGTGGATATGCTTGAAAAGCTAAGAGAGAAACTGAAATAATGAAAAAACTAATTGCAGGGGTCATACTGCTCGGTATATTGAGCTCTTGTGGAAACAAGAAAACAAATATTGACCCCTTCGCATCTATTACTCAAGAGGTGGATTCTATCCGGCACAAAGCCGATTCAATCCACCTGGATGAATTGCCGGAAGATCCGCAGCCTATACAGGCTGACGAATCTTTCGACGATTTCATCTATAATTTTGCTTCCGATGATGTGTTGCAACGTCAGCGTGTGAAATTTCCGTTGCCCTACTACAACGGAGATAAGAAGGCGAATATCGAGGAACGTAACTGGAAGCACGACAACCTGTTTACCAAACAGCATTATTATACGCTCCTGTTTGATAAAGAGGAAGACATGGACTTGGTAGGAGATACCTCTCTCACTTCCGTGCAAGTGGAGTGGATATTCGTGAAGACACGGATGATGAAGAGATATTACTTTGAGCGTATCAAAGGTGCATGGATACTGGAGGCAATCAACCTGCGGCCCATTGAACAAAGTGATAATGAAAACTTTGTTGAGTTTTTCGGACATTTTGCAACGGATAGTCTTTTTCAGAGTCAGCGTGTGCGGGAGCCGTTGGCTTTTGTAACCAGTGATCCGGACGATGATTTCTCCATTTTGGAGACAACCCTCGATCTTAATCAGTGGTTCGCCTTCAAACCGGTACTTCCTGTCGACCGCCTTTCGAATATCAATTACGGGCAGCGGAATGACGATGATTCGCCCACGAAAATCCTGGCGTTGAAAGGTATCGGAAACGGGTTTTCGAATATTCTTTATTTTCGCCGGAAAGCAGGCGAATGGGAATTGTATAAGTTTGAAGATACAAGTATCTGATACAGGTTAAGATGCACTATAACAGTATAACTTATAACTAAAAATATATGTATTCTCTTTTACCCTACAATACCTTCGGCATTGACGTCAGTGCCGCTCGTTTCATTGAATATGCTTCGGTGGAAGAACTGAAGACGCTGATTGTGCAAGGTGCCGTTACGACACCTTTTTTGCATATTGGTGGCGGCAGTAACCTGCTATTTACCAAAGATTACGACGGGTTGATACTCCATTCCCGCATTGAAGGAATCGAAGTGGCGGAGGAAGACGAGCGCTCTGTTTCCGTACGAGTGTAGGCGCGGGAGTAGTATGGGATGACCTCGTGGCATATTGTGTAGAACACGGGTGGTATGGAGCTGAGAATCTTTCACTCATCCCCGGTGAGGTCGGAGCGAGCGCGGTACAGAACATCGGAGCTTATGGCGTTGAAGTGAAAGATCTGATAACAGCTGTGGAAACGGTGAACATTCAAGCTGGAACGCGTTTATTCGGTGGAAGAGTGTGGATATACCTACCGCAACAGTATCTTCAAACGTCCTGAGAACAAATCCGCTTTTGTGACTCATGTCTGCTTCCGGCTTAGTAAAGAAGGAACATTATACGTTAGATTACGGAACGATTCGTCAGGAGCTTGAAAAATATCCGGCATTGACGCTTTCTGTTGTACGGAAAGTGATAATTGATATTCGTGAGAGCAAGTTGCCCGACCCGAAAGTAATGGGAAATGCCGGTAGCTTCTTTATGAATCCCATTGTGCCGAAAGAAAAACTGGAAGCCCTGCAGCAGGAATATCCCCGGATACCTTACTATGAGCTGGCAGAAGATCGGGTGAAAATTCCGGCAGGATGGATGATCGACCAATGCGGCTGGAAAGGTAAGGCCTTAGGTCCGGCTGCCGTACATGATAAACAAGCGCTGGTGTTAGTGAATCTTGGTGGAGCAAAAGGTAGCGATATTCTTGCGCTTTCAGATGCAGTCCGAGCCTCTGTTCATGAGAAGTTCGGCATTGATATCCACCCGGAAGTTAACTTAATAAATTGAGAAGTAACAAGTGAAAGTAAGAATCATTGGAAGTGGAACATCGACGGGAGCCCCCCAAATCGGCTGTACATGTCCGGTCTGTACTTCTACCGACCCGAAAGATAACCGGTTGCGCACGTCTGCTATTGTAGAGACAGGCGATGCACGAATACTGATTGACTGCGGTCCCGATTTCCGGACGCAGGTCTTACGCCTGCCTTTTGAGAAGGATAGACGGTGTGCTGATTACTCACGAACATTATGACCATGTGGGCGGGCTGGATGATTTGCGTCCGTTCTGCCGTTTCGGTTCTGTGCCTATCTATGCGGAAAATTATGTGGCGGACGCTTGCGCTTGCGTATGCCCTACTGTTTTGTAGATCATCGCTACCCGGGTGTTCCCGACATTCCTTTGCAGGAAATCTCGGTGGGACAGGCTTTTTCAAATACCACACGGAGGTGCTTCCTTTACGTGTGATGCACGGCCGATTGCCTATTCTGGGTTACCGCATCGGGCAATCGGCTACATCACTGATATGCTGACTATACCCGAAGAATCCTATGAACAATTAGCGGGAATAGATGTTTTGGTAGTGAATGCACTACGGATAGCCCCGCATCCCACACATCAGGATTTGGAGGAGCGTTGGCAGTTGCGCAGCGCATTCGGGCGAAGAAGACGTACTTTATACACATGAGTCATGATATGGGCTTGCATGCGGAGATGAAACGGAAGCCTTCCGGAAAATATTCACCTGGCATACGACGGATTGGAAATCCTTCTTTGATTTCGGTGAAATATTTAGCAAAAGTTTTGTTTTCTTTGTAGAAATTATTATTTTTGCACTTAGCCGATAAACAGCGAATATTATGAAACTTCGTACGATAGTGAAAATAGCGATCACGTCTTCTGTTGTACTTTTGTGCGCAGGTTTCGCTTTGTACTCTTTTTTCAGACTGTCGGCGGCCGAAGGAAAGAAGGATTTCATCTTTATGAACTGGTTCCGCCCTCTGCTTCAGCCGTATTTGTTACTGATGATGTGCTCGAGTTTGTGGCGGGGGTCGACGATCTGACTTGTAGTAAAAATCAGCAATATCTTCATGTATCCAAACTTTTTTCTTATCTGAAACAGTATCTTTATACCCTTCAGGAAGAAGCGCCTCACGGATTGAGCCGGCAAATGAATCAAATGTTGATTAGTTTTCATGAGCCGGACAATATTCATAACCAGGTGCTATATTGCAGATTGGGGGAGGGCGACCGGCAACTGATTGACCGTTTCGTGCAGAAGTATGTCTCATCTCTTTATCCACCGAAAACTTTCAAGTATAAGGGAGAGGATATAACGATTTATCCTATGGCGGACGGGGATTTTCTGGCATGCTACCTGACATCCGATTTTATGGCTTTGAGTTATCAGAAGAAGTTGATAGAAACCGTTATTGATGCTCACAAGACCGGAAAATCATTGGCGGACGATCCTACCTTTGCAGAAGCGGCCGCCCCGAAGAAAAGTCCGGCGGTTGCCACTGTTTATGCCCATTTGGAAGGGATGATGGGCTGGACGGAGTTTGATATGAAGCTGCGGGATGATTTCATTTATTTTACGGGTGTCTGTCACGAAACGGATACTTGCTTCACGTTTATGAATGTGCTTCGTCAGCAGGAATCAGTGGAAGGATTTCCGGGTGAGGCATTGCCTTCCACTGCTTTCTATTTCAGTAGACAGGGAGATCACGGACTGGGCATCTCTGCTTTCTTATGGAGATATGCAGGAGACGGGCGTTCGTACCAGTGACGTGCGGAATAGGAATCGGGAGTTGTCTCATTATCTGATGGAGAATGCCGGGCAAGACCTGGTTGCCTGTCTCTTCAGCGTGAAGATACGTTGCAGGAAGCGGCGGCGGTTCTGAGCCTGTCGGTGTCGGACGTGACGGAAGCGGAACGGATGCTGCGATCTCTTATCAACACCGTTTCTGCCGAAGAACGGGGAAAAACACCCCTGATAACTTTTTGTTATACTGCCAATAAAGCTTACCCCGTCTATCGCCTGCCTCAAACAACGTTGTTTACGCAACTAACTGGTTTTGCCGAACCGACATCGCATACATACGCCACATTTTATGAAGGGCGTTTGCTGTTGGCGCCCGATGAAAATAGTCTGTCCCGTTACATACGCCAGTTGGATAAAGGCGAGGTGCTCAATGGAGCGATAGCATACCAGACAGGAATGGATAACTTGTCCGATTCCTACCATTTCATGTTAATGGCAGACTTCGATCATCTGTTTCATCAGGCAGCAAAGCAAATTCATTTCGTGCCGGATTTCTTCCTGCGCAACTCCGAATTTTTTCGTAATTTTATACTCTTTGCCCAGTTTACTTGTGCTGACGGAGTGGTATATCCCAATATTGTTTTGCGGTATAAATCGGAGTAAAATCCATTCGGAAAACTCATCTGAAAGGCTGTTTTTCTATACGGAAAAAGGACGTTCTCGAACAGGAATATCCTGACTGGAAGAGTGGAAAAAACTATGGAAAAACAACGGAAAACCTGCAAAAAACAAATAAAAAAAATATCGCTCTTTTTTCGAAAAATAAAACTTCTGAAACGCCTTCTGGCAGGGCGCGAAAACCGAACCATAACCGAACCATAAGCCAAGAGAAGAGAGTATAAGAGAAAGAATAGAAACAGAAAGAAAAAGAAAGATAAAACTGCTGTTGCTGTTGCTGGTTGAATTTTTTTCGGGGGAACTGCTGTTGCTGATATTGCTTTGTTTCTTCCGTAAGTCATGGGCGGATTTTTCCCGTCCCGCAGCGGAGTGTCGTCCGGCCCCGGGATGAAGAACGCTTAGCCCACGGCGGAATCTTTACAAAGTGCGGGTATAAAAAAACTCCCGGCAAGAATCATTCTCACCGGGAGTTTTTTATCTGTATCGTCAAGCGGAATACTTTCGGCTTAGAAAGGCAGATCGTCCTTGGCATCCCCCGGAGTAAATTCCGGAGTAGCGGCAGGAGCCGGAGGAGGAACGGGAGCACCCGGAGCCATTGGAGCACCTGCGCCTACACGCTCCACTTTCCATGCGCGGATACTATTGAACCAACGATCCTGCCATTGACGGGCGTCAACGTCGAATGATACAGTTAGTTCTTCGCCCATCTGAATGTTGAACTGTTCAATTTTGTCTGCGCCAAACACGTCGAAGCACATCTTGCGCGGATATTGGTCGTGGTTTTCGATACGTACTCTTGTGATTTCCACTCGTTGCCGCTAGTTTTTGAAACTCCGCCTCTCGGAGAGGAGGATAGCGATGATTTTTCCTGTAAATTCCATTGCGATAATTTTAAATTCTGGGGCGAAGTTACAATTTTTTAGTAATATCCCTCACACAATGCCTGTTTTTTTCTTTTGTTTTAATTGGGTAGCCCAAATCTTTTTTCGTAACTTTGTGCGATAGAACATTTAAAACTTAAATACACGAAAATATATGAAATTTATCGTTTCAAGTACTGCTCTTTCCAGCCATTTACAGGCCATCAGCCGTGTGATTAATTCAAAAAATGCGCTGCCAATTCTCGATTGTTTCCTCTTCGAATTGGAAGACGGAACATTGTCTGTGACTGTATCCGACAGTGAAACTACAATGGTTACTACCGTAGAAGTGAATGAAAGCGATACCAACGGGCGTTTTGCCGTAGTAGCGAAAACTTTGCTTGACGCACTGAAAGAAATCCCGGAACAACCACTCTACGTTTGATCAATCCGGATAACTACGAAATAACAGTGCAGTACCAGAATGGGAAATACAGCCTAATGGGGCAGAATGCGGATGAATTCCCGCAATCGGCTATGTTGGGTGATAACGCAGTTCGTGTAGAAATGGAGGCGGAAGTGTACTTCTGGGAGGAATCAACCGCTCGGTCTTTGCTACTGCCGATGACGAACTTCGCCCGGTGATGAACGGTATTTATTTCGATATTACCACAGAAGATATCACAATGGTTGCTTCAGACGGCCACAAGCTGGTGCGTTGCAAGACATTGGCTGCTAAAGGTAACGAACGTGCAGCCTTCATCCTTCCAAAGAAAACCGGCTACTTTGCTTAAGAATCTTTTGCCGAAGGAACAAGGCTCTGTGACGATCGAATTCGATGAACGCAATGCTGTATTCATGCTCGATAGCTATCGGATGGTTTGCCGCCTGATTGAAGGACGTTACCCGAACTACAACTCGGTAATTCCGCAGAACAACCCGCACAAAGTGACCGTAGACCGGCAACAGCTGGTAGGAGCTTTGCGTCGTGTGTCTATTTTCTCGTCGCAGGCAAGCAGCTTGATTAAACTGCGTATGCAGGAGAATCAGATCGTTATTTCGGCTCAGGATATCGATTTCTCTACTTCTGCCGAAGAAACACAAGTCTGCCAGTATGCAGGTGCGGCAATGAGCATCGGATTCAAGTCTACATTCCTAATCGACATTCTTAACAATATTTCGGCAGACGAGGTAGTCATCGAACTCGCAGATCCTTCACGTGCCGGAGTCATCGTCCCGGTAGAGCAGGAAGAAAACGAAGACCTGCTGATGTTGCTGATGCCGATGATGTTGAACGATTAATATACATTTCACCGACAGAGGACACGGAGGACACAGAGGATAATTTGAATGACATTCCTTTCATTTACTCTCTATGTCCTCCGCGTCCTCTGTGGTGAAACAAAATGATTAGAAATGAAATTAAATCTGAAAAATCCCATTGTCTTTTTTGATCTAGAGACGACAGGAACCAATATCAACACAGACCGTATTGTTGAAATCTGCTATTTCAAAGTACACCCCAATGGTAATGAAGAAGCAAAAACTCTACGTATCAATCCGGAAATGCACATTCCCGAAGCATCTTCTGCCGTACATGGCATTTATGACGCTGACGTAGCGGATTGCCCGACTTTCAAGGAAGTGGCAAAGAATATAGCCCGGGACATTGAAGGTTGCGATTTGGCAGGATTTAATTCCAATCGTTTTGATATTCCTGTGCTTGCTGAAGAGTTCCTTCGCGCCGGAGTGGACATTGATATGACGAAACGCAAATTTGTAGACGTACAGGTGATCTTCCACAAAATGGAACAACGCACCCTGTCTGCTGCCTATAAATTCTATTGCGACAAGAATCTGGAAGATGCACACACTGCCGAAGCAGATACACGGGCCACTTACGAAGTGCTGAAAGCACAGCTCGACCGTTACTCCGGATCTTCAGAATGATATTGCGTTCCTGGCAGATTATTCAAGTTTCAGCAAGAATGTAGACTTTGCCGGACGCATGGTGTACGATGATAATGGGGTGGAAGTGTTCAACTTCGGAAAATATAAAGGAATGTCTGTAGCCGAGGTGTTGAAGAAAGATCCCGGATATTACAGTTGGATTTTGAATAGTGATTTCACGCTGAACACGAAGGCGGCCTTGACTAAGATCCGCTTGCGTGAAATGAGTAACTTGATTACGAAATAATGCTAAAAGGAAAAAAGAATAATTCTTGGAATTACCGGCAGTATTGCCGCGTACAAGGCTTGCTATATCATTCGCGGACTTATCAGGCAAGGAGCGGAAGTGCAAGTCGTAATTACTCCGGCGGGAAAAGAATTTATTACTCCCATTACTCTATCGGCTTTGACCAGCAAACCGGTCATCAGTGAATTCTTTGCCCAGCGTGACGGAACGTGGAATAGCCACGTTGATCTCGGACTGTGGGCGGATGCTGTATTGATAGCTCCCGCCACTGCCTCTACTATCGGTAAAATGGCAAACGGGATAGCTGATAATATGCTGATAACGACCTATCTTTCGGCGAAAGCTCCCGTGTTTGTAGCTCCGGCTATGGATCTCGATATGTATGCTCATCCTGCCACTCAGAAGAAATCTGGAGATACTTCGTTCTTACGGTAATCACATTATCGAGCCGGGTACGGGTGAGCTAGCCAGTCACTGTAGGAAAGGGACGTATGGAGGAACCGGAGAATATCATCCGTGTATTGGATGAATTCTTCGCTTCGAGTGATGAACTATCCGGAAAGAAAGTGATGATTACAGCCGGACCTACTTACGAAAAAATTGACCCGGTGCGTTTCATAGGCAATTATTCTTCCGGAAAGAATGGGATTTGCGTTGGCAGAAGAATGTGCCCGTCGCGGAGCGCAGGTGACATTGATAACAGGTCCTGTGCAGCTCAAAACGAAACATTCCCGTATCCGGCGTGTAGATGTGGAATCAGCAGAAGAAATGTATGCGGCTTCACAGATCTATTTTCCAGATGCTGATGCAGGTATTCTTTGTGCGGCAGTAGCCGATTTCCGTCCGGAGTGGTAGCCGATAAGAAAATTAAGCGGGAGAAGGAGGAGGAACTGACTCTGCATCTTCAGGCAACACAAGACATCGCTGCCAATTTAGGAGCACTGAAAGGGAAAAATCAGTTATTGGTAGGCTTTGCCCTCGAAACGAATAATGAGCAGCAGAATGCCGAAGGAAAGCTCGAACGCAAGAACTTCGACTTCATTGTACTTAATTCGTTCAATGATGCGGGAGCCGGTTTTCGCCATGATACCAATAAAATAAGTATCATTGACAGGAAAGGTCGTACAGACTATCCTCTGAAGCCGAAGACGGAAGTAGCCCAAGACATCATCGACCGTCTGGTAGCCACCCTGTCTCCCGGTTTTTAATTTTTAATCTTTAATTAAAATAGAAGGTGTTACGTTCATTATACATTCAGAATTACGCATTGATAGAGAAACTGGACATCAGTTTTGAAACTGGCTTTTCCGTTATAACAGGTGAAACGGGAGGCCGGAAAGTCAATTATTCTGGGAGCTATCGGACTCCTGTTAGGGCAGCGGGCCGATATGAAGGCCATTCGCCAGGGGGCTTCCAAATGTGTAATAGAGGCACGTTTCGATATATCTGCGTATGGTATGCGTCCGTTCTTTCGAAGAAACGAGTTGGAATATGATGAGGAGTGCATCTTGCGCCGTGAAGTGCAGTCTTCCGGTAAGAGCCGAGCATTTATTAATGATACTCCCGCATCTTTGGTGCAGGTAAAAGAGCTGGGCGAACAGCTGATAGATGTACATTCGCAACATCAGAATCTGCTGCTTAATAAGGAAGGATTCCAGTTGAATGTGCTTGACATTCTGGCGCATAATGACGCTGCACTGGCGAAATATCACTCTCGTTATGCCGGGTGGAAACAGACTGAAAGAGAGCTGTCCGAGTTAATGGAACTGGCTGAGAAAAGCCGTGCCGATGAAGATTATATCCGCTTTCAACTGGAGCAGCTTGAAGAAGCTCATCTTGCCGAAGGAGAGCAGGAGGAACTGGAACAAGAGGCTGAAATGTTAAGTCATGCGGAGGAGATCAAGGCGGGGCTTTACCGGGTGGAGCAGTCGTTTGCTTCGGATGAAGGAGGATTGCTTTCCTATTTAAAGGACAGTCTCAATACGCTGAATAACTTGCAAAGAGTTTATCAGCCTGCCAAGGAACTTGCCGAACGTATGGAAAGTGCCTATATCGAACTGAAAGATATTTCGCAGGAGGTATCTTCGCAAGGTGAGTCTATCGAGTTCAATCCTACAAGGCTGGATGAGGTGAACGACCGTCTGAACATGATCTATTCCCTGCAACAGAAACACCGTGTGCAGACACTTGAGGAGCTGATTGCTTTGACGGAGGAATATCGTGGCAAGTTGTCCGATATCACTTCTTACGATGAGCGCATTGCCGAACTGACAGAACGTAAGGAAGAACAATATAAACAGGTCAAGCAGCAGGCGGAAGTGCTGACCAAAGCCCGTGCAGCGGCTGCGCGTGAGGTAGAAAAACAGTTGGCAGCCCGGTTGGTACCGTTGGGAATGCCGAATGTCCGTTTCCAGGTGGAAATGGGGTTAAAGAAAGAACCCGGATTACAGGGAGAAGATACTGTCAGCTTCTTGTTTTCTGCCAACAAGAACGGTGTGTTGCAGAACATCTCTTCTGTAGCTTCAGGAGGTGAAATCGCCCGTGTCATGCTTTCTATCAAGGCGATGATTGCCGGAGCCGTCAAGCTGCCGACTATCGTATTTGATGAGATAGATACCGGAGTCTCCGGTGAAATAGCCGACCGTATGGCAGACATGATGCAGGAGATGGGCGACCGCAACCGTCAGGTAATCAGTATCACTCACCTGCCGCAGATAGCTGCCCGTGGAGGGGCTCATTATAAGGTATACAAGAAGGATAGCGATACGGAAACTAACAGCCACATCCGCCGTCTCACTGACGAAGAACGGGTAGAGGAAATAGCACACATGCTTAGTGGTGCCACTCTCACCGAAGCTGCCCTTAGCAATGCCAAATCCCTGCTTGCCCGCAACTGATAAATAGTAAATAGTAAAATAGTAAATCAACCAGATGTTAGATAAAAGTGAAATGATTTTCGGCGTTCGTGCCGTGATAGAGGCCCTTCAGGCTGGAAAAGAAATCGATAAGATCCTCGTAAAGAAAGACATTCAGAGCGATTTATCCAAAGAGCTTTTTGCAGCTTTGAAAGGTACGCTGATACCCGTTCAGCGTGTTCCGGTAGAGCGTATTAACCGTATTACCCGGAAAAATCATCAAGGAGTGATCGCCTTCATTTCTTCTGTGACTTATCAGAAAGCGGAGGATCTCGTTCCTTTCTTGTTCGAGCAAGGGAAGAATCCGTTTTTTGTTATGCTCGACGGAGTGACCGATGTACGCAATTTCGGTGCAATTGCACGTACCTGCGAATGTGCGGCTGTAGACGCTGTGATTATTCCGGCCCGGGGTAGTGCTTCTGTGAATGCTGATGCTGTGAAAACTTCTGCAGGGGCATTGCATACTCTTCCGGTATGCCGTGAGCAGAATCTCCGTTCGACTCTGCAATACTGAAAGATAGTGGTTTCCGCATTGTGGCTGCTACCGAAAAAGGAGACTACGACTATACCAAGGCTGATTATACAGGTCCCCTCTGCATCATAATGGGAGCGGAGGATACGGGAGTCTCTTATGAAAACCTTGCACTCTGTGACGAATGGGTGAAGATTCCGATGCTGGGCACTATCGAATCCCTCAATGTCTCTGTAGCTGCCGGTATCCTGATTTACGAAGCTGTGAAACAAAGAAACAATGACTGATATGAAGAAGATTTTAATTCTACCTTTGCTGCTTTTCTTCCTGGTACAAGGGAAGCATGGCACAAACCCCTAAATGGGTAGAGAAGGCGAAACGTGCAGTCTTCTCAATGGTGACTTATGACAAGAATGATAAGATGCTGAACACCGGGAACGGATTCTTTGTATCCGAAGACGGATTGGCTTTATCTGATTATACTCTTTTTAAAGGAGCGGAACGTGCGGTGGTTATCACGGCGGACGGCAAGCAAATGCCGGTAGACGTGATACTTGGAGCTAATGATATGTACGATGTTATTAAGTTCCGTGTAGCCATCACCGAGAAGAAAGTGCCTGCGTTGATCGTTGCAAAAGCTGCTCCGGAAGTGGGAGCCGATGCATGGATGCTTCCTTATTCTACACAAAAGAAGTATTGCTTGTGTAACCGGTAAGGTGAAAGATGTCTCCAAAGTAGCCGGAGAATACCATTATTATACATTGAGTATGCATATGAAAGATAAGATGGTGAGTTGCCCGGTGATGAATGCGGAAGGTCAGGTATTCGGTATTGCGCAGAAGTCATCCGGATCGATACGGTGACTACTTGCTATGCGGCGGGAGCAGCTTTTGCCATGTCACAGAAAATCAGTGCTCTTTCTTTGGGAGACGCTGCCTTGAAAAGCATTGGTATCCGGAAAGGTTTACCCGAAGTGGAAGATCAGGCATTGGTTTACTTGTTTATGGCTTCTTCACAAATGACGGATGAAGAGTACGGCAAACTATTGGATGATTTTATCCGCCAGTTCCCGAACAGCACGGACGGGTATATTCGCCGTGCCAATTATTATGTAACTAAGGGACAGGAAGACCAATCTTGGTTTGACAAGGCGGTTGCCGACTTTAATAAGGCATTGAAGGTAGCACAGAAAAAGGATGATGTGTATTACAACATTGCCAAGTTGATGCATGCTTATCAATTATCGAAGCCGGAGAAGACTTATAAAGACTGGACGTATGACACGGCTTTGAAGAATCTCCGCCAGGCAATCGCTATTGATCCGCTGCCAATTTACATTCAAATGGAAGGCGATATACTGTTTGCCCAACAAGACTATGCCGGTGCTTTGGCTGCTTATGAAAAGGTAAATACCAGCAATATTGCTTCTCCTGCTACCTTCTTTAGTGCCGCTAAAACCAAGGAATTGCTGAAAGCGGATCCGAAAGAAGTTATTGTATTAATGGATAGTTGTATCGCCCGTTGTCCGCAACCGGTTACTTCCGCGTTTGCTCCTTATCTTCTGGAACGTGCACAGATGAATCTGAATGCCAATCAGGCGCGTAATGCGATGCTCGATTACGATGCTTATTTTAAAGCAGTCAACGGACAGGTGAATGATATGTTCTATTATTATCGAGAACAAGCTGCCCTGAAAGCACGCCAGTATCAACGTGCATTGGATGATATTGCCAAGGCGATCGAACTGAATCCGAAAGACCTGACTTATAAGGCAGAGCAAGCAGTGGTAAACCTGCGTGTGGGACGGTATGAAGAGGCTGTTCAAATATTGAATAATATATTGAAAGAAGATCCGAAATATGCCGAGGCCTATCGTCTGCTCGGACTTTGTCAGATACAGTTGAAGAAAACGGATGAAGCTTGCGGCAATTTCAATAAAGCAAAAGAACTGGGTGATCCGAATACGGATGATCTGATAAAGAAATATTGCAAGTAAAGATTGCTTTTTTCGAAGATATAAAAATGAACCCCTGCCAGCTTTCTCAGTTGGCAGGGGTTCTTCGTTTTTTGGGGGACATTTCTTTAAAACTCTCTCTCTCTTTTCTGTTTTTCCCCACACTTGTTAAGTTCAGGTTATAGGTCTTAATGATATATAGGTTTGATCATTCTACGTTTGCTTTTTATATAATAAATGCAGGGGATTGGGAAATACTGCATCGTATTAATTATTTTTTTTAGAAAAAATCTTTTTCTTATATTTGTGCTATATAAAAATTGATAGTCAAATGAAAAAACCTTTGTTGTTATTATTGTGCCTGTTTACTGTAATAGGCTATGCCAAAGACCCGCACATTAAGGCTGTTTATGCCTTAATAGAGCGAGTCACACCCGGATATGGGAAACAGATCAAACTGCAATTGATCGACCCCGCCAATGGAGAGGATGTGTATGAAATCTCATCAGAAAAAGGGAAAGTCCTTTTGAAAGGGAATAATGCCATAGCCCTGTCCACTGCATTTAACCAATATCTGAAATATACGTGTAACGCGCATGTTTCATGGTTGGGTAATCAATTAAACTTACCTGAAAATCTTCCGCTTCCCCAAAAGACTATCCGTAATACGATCAATGGTAAATACAGGGTATACATGAATTATTGTACGGTCAGCTACTCGGCTGCCTGGTGGGATTGGGAACGCTGGCAACGCGAAATAGATTTCATGGCTATGAATTCTATCAATATGCCTTTGGCAACAGTAGGATTGGAAGCTGTATAGTATAACACGTTATTGAAACATCGGTTTACGGATGAAGAAGCTCGTCGTTTTTTAGCCGGTCCGGGACATGCTGCCTGGCAATGGATGCAAAATCTGCAAAGTTATGGAGGTCCGCTGCCTAAATCTTGGATCGATAAACATATTATCTTAGCTAAAAAGATAATAGACCGTGAAAGGGAATTAGGTATGACACCGATCCAACAAGGATTCTCCGGTTATGTTCCTCGTGAATTGAAAGATAAATATCCTGAAGCTAAAATTCGCCTGCAACCCGGTTGGTGCGGATTTAAAGGAGCAGGACAGCTTGATCCTACCGATGCGTTGTTTGCAGCATTAGGCCGTGATTTTTTAGAGGAAGAAAAGAAACTTTATGGCACGTATGGAATATACGCAGCAGATCCGTTCCATGAGAGTGCACCTCCTGTCAATACTCCGGAGTATTTAAGCGCAGTAGGGCATGCCATATATAAATTAATCAAAGATTTCGACCCGAAAGCTAAATGGGCTATGCAGGCATGGAGTTTGCGAGAACCGATTGTAAAGGCTGTTCCTCAGAATGACCTGATTATTCTGGACTTAAATGGAGAAAAGATAAAGGGCCGCAAAGGCTTTTGGGGATACCCGGCTGTGGAAGGAAATTTGCATAACTTCGGCGGGCGTATTAATATGCATGGAGATTTGCGTTTGCTGGCCTCCAACCAATATATGACGGCTTTAAAACAGTATCCCAATGTATGTGGCTCCGGTTTGTTTATGGAAGCTATTGAACAGAATCCTGTATATTATGATTTGGCATTTGAGATGCCTTTGCATAAAGGGGAAGTAGCCATTGAGGAATGGCTTAAGCAATATGCCAACCGACGTTATGGGGCTGTCTCTCCCTCGGCTCAGCAAGCTATGATTTGTTTATTGGAGGGACCTTATCGTCCCGGTACAAATGGTACCGAACGAAGTTCTATCATTGCTGCACGTCCTGCTCTTAATGTAAAAAAATCAGGGCCTAATGCGGGATTGGGAATTCCATATTCTCCTTTATTGGTCATTCAGGCCGAAGGTTTGTTACTCAAAGATGCCGATAAACTGAAGAATTCTGAACCTTATCGTTTTGATGTGATAGATGTCCAAAGGCAAATGATGACCAATATGGGACAAGTTATCCATAAAAGAGCTGCCGAAGCTTTCCTGAATAGAGACAAAGAGGCTTTCGCTTTGCATAGCAAACGCTTCTTGCAAATGCTGGAAGATGTGGATGAGCTGCTTCGTACACGTCCTGAATTTAATTTTGACCGTTGGCTGACATCTGCACGAAGTTGGGGGGATACGGAAGAAGAAAAGAACCTGTTAGAATATGATGCCACTTCCTTAGTCACTATTTGGGGGGCAGACGGAGATCCTTCTATTTTTGACTACTCATGGAGAGAATGGACGGGACTTATTAAAGGGTATTATTTGCCGCGTTGGACGAAGTTTTATGCCATGCTTCAGGAACATCTCGATAATGGAACAACCTATTCGGAGGAGGGATTACGTCAGACGCATGGACGAGAGGCTTTCCGTGCCAATGATTTTTATAGTAAACTGGGGGATTGGGAGTTGCAATTTGTATCTACCCCCAATAAGGCACGTACTCCAATTGTACAAGGGGATGAAATAGAAATTGCCGGTCGGATGTATAAGAAATATACTGCTTTGGCCAAAGAATATTACCAGGACTTCAAAGCAGATGCAATCAAAGACGGTAAAACGTATGAGAATCTAGGGGAATAATTTCTATATACCCACACATAAAGAGAGAGGATAAATCATTTCTTAATAATGTTTATCCTCTCTTTGTTTATGATATTATAACTGAATAAGGCAGGGGTTATTGAGATTACAATTTGCATATTTTCTGGAAGAATATCTGATTTTCATGTAAAACAGTAAGTATTCCATAAATAGTATGTTCGGTTTAATGAAAATCTTGTATATTCCGTGATATTTTCACTCATTAATATAATATGAAATGAATTATGAAGAAAAATCGATTTTCTACTTGTGCAAGTAACTATATTGATTGTTTGCGACAAGAGGGGCGTTATTCTACGGCCCATGTGTATAAACACGCTATTCGTTCTTTTTCGCAGTTTTGTGGTACGCAGTCTATTGAGTTTACCAAAATAAACCGCGAAAACTTAAAAAGGTATAGCAATTACCTGACGGCCTCCCGTTTAAAGCCAAATACGATATCTACGTATATGCGTATGTTGCGTTGTATCTATAATAGGGGAGTGGATGCTCGTCAGGCTCCGTATGTACATGGCTTGTTTCGTGATGTGTTTACCGGAGTTGATACCCGCCAGAAGAAAGCACTTCCTTTGAGTGAGCTTCATACGTTGCTTAACAAAGATCCGCAGACGGAGACACTTCGCCATACGCAGGCCATTGCTAATTTACTGTTTCAGTTTGGTGGTATGCCTTTCGTTGATCTGGCTCATCTGGAGAAGTCAAATTTGAATCAGGGGCTCTTGAAGTATAACCGTATGAAAACCGGTACTCCCATGAGTGTGGAGATTATAGATTCTGCTTATGAGTTACTTTCTTTGCTTCGTAATAATCATAGTTCATCTTGTTCCGACCGTCCCGATTATCTTTTCCATATATTGAGTGGAGAGTATAAAAGGGGGGAAGAAGGTGCGTATCGCGAGTATCAGTCTGCATTACGGAAATTCAATAATCATCTGAAAAGTTTATCCCGTAAGCTGAGGTTGCATTCGTCTGTAACATCTTATACTTTACGGCATTCCTGGGCTACTACTGCTAAATATAGGGGTGTTCCTATTGAGATGATCAGTGAGTCACTAGGGCATAAATCAATTAAGACAACTCAGATTTATTTGAAAGGTTTCGAATTGGAAGAACGCACAAAAGTAAATAAACAAAATTATTATTACGTTAGAAGATTTAAAATAGCCTGAAGGAAAAGGTTTAAAATGCTAAGATTTAGGGGCTTAGTATTACTGTTACTTCTTAAGTAACGGATCATGCATTTGCAGACAGCAGCTAACAACAAAAAAAGGAAAATGAACCGCGATGAGGGTGGGACGATATGGAAACCTAATATTCGATATGAAAGTATTCCGAAATTAGGCAATAAAAGGTCATAGAGCATGAAAGCAAAATCTTCATGTTCAGATACTTTTTTATTATGTATTTAAGAGAAAAAGGAAAAAAAGAAGTTTTTACTTGTATGCTATTAGTATTTTTACCTATCTTTGCACCGAATAAATTTCCGTTACTTAAGAAGTAACAGATAAACATGGGGTAAAAAAATATGATTTTTCAAGAAAAGAAATCAGTAAATGCCGGGCCTAGTTGTGGGACAGGGGAAGGCGTAGCACACTCAAAACGTTGGTATGTCGCTCTCGTTCGTATGCATCACGAGAAAAAGGTATCCGAACGTTTATCCAAAATGGGAATTGATTCTTTTGTTCCCGTTCAGCAACAGATTCATCAATGGAGCGACCGTCGTAAGCTGGTGGATACCGTCTTACTTCCTATGATGGTGTTCGTTCATGTGACTCCAAGGAGCGTATGGAGGTCCTTTCATTTTCTACGGTCAGCCGTTATATGGTGATGCGTGGAGAGAGCACTCCTGCCGTTATTCCTGACGAGCAGATGGCCCGTTTCCGTTTCATGCTCGATTATTCTGATGAAGCCGTCTGTATGAATGACTCTCCTTTGGCCCGTGGTGAGAAGGTCCGTGTCATAAAAGGTCCTTTGAGCGGTCTTGTCGGCGAACTGGTGACTGTCGGTGGCCGGAGTAAGATTGCCGTCCGTTTGAATATGCTCGGCTGTGCTTGTGTCGATATGCCGATCGGTTATGTAGAACCTATTCACTTAATCAATGATACTTCAAGGAATATGTCAAAGAGGGGATTAGACAAGGGAAAGAGCAAAAACAGCTTGCCTCCGAGTTAGCCCGCAAGGGTGTAACCAAGGAGCAGGCCCTGCGTGTGAAGCAGCTCTATGAGCAGCAGAACAACGTGAACGCTTCCAACGCCACGGGTACGGATATCAACGAATCCCGCCTTCGTGAAGAGATGAAGGAGAACACCTCGGATATGTTGGAGGACCACCCTAGTACCCAAGACCTCGCACGCGGTAATCAGGTCTTCGGACGTAACATCTTCAACACCCGTAATCTGACCTTCGAACCCAGTGTCAATATCGCCACCCCCTTGAATTACCGCCTTGGCCCCGGTGACGAAGTGATAATCGATATCTGGGGTGGCGAGCCAGAATACTATCCGCCAGCAGATCTCTCCCGACGGCACTATCAATATCCAGAAGATAGGCCCCGTCAACCTGAACGGACTTACGATCGCTGAAGCGAACGACTATCTCAAGAAGACATTAAACAAGATCTATAACGGTCTTAATAATACGAACGACCCGACCTCTGACATCCGTCTGACACTCGGCAGCATCCGTACTATCCAGATCAATGTCATGGGTGAAGTGGTCCAGCCGGGCACCTACTCCCTTTCCTCCTTTGCCACTGTCTTTCACGCGCTTTACCGTGCGGGAGGTGTGAGTGACATCGGCAGCCTGCGCAATGTCCAACTGGTCCGTAACGGCAGGAACATCGCTACAATCGACGTCTACCAGTTTATCATGAAAGGTAACATTCAGGACGATATCCGTCTTCAGGAAGGTGACGTTGTGATAGTTCCCGCTTATGAGGTACTGGTCAAGATCGACGGCAAGGTGAAACGTCCGATGCGTTTTGAGATGAAGAAGGACGAGAACCTTTCCACGCTTATCAGCTATGCCGGCGGCTTTGAAGCCGACGCCTACACCCGTTCTTTGCGTGTGGTCCGCCAGAACGGTCAGGAATATGAAGTCAACACGGTCAAGGACATGGATTACAGTGTCTATAAGATGCGCAACGGCGATGTTGTGACGGCCGAAGCTATCCTTAACCGCTTCATCAACAAGCTTGAAATCCGGGGTGCGGTCTACCGTCCCGGTATCTACGAACTGAACGGCAGGCTGAATACCGTCCGCGAACTGGTCAACGAATCCCAGGGCCTTACCGGTGATGCGTTCCTGAACCGTGCCGTCCTTTACCGTCAGCGTGAGGACCTGACTTCCGAAGTAATCCCTCTGGATATTAAGTCTATCATGGAGGGTACTTCCCCCAATCTTCCCCTGATGAAGAATGACATTCTTTATATTCCCAGCATTCATGACCTGGAGGACAGGGGTAATGTGGTCATCCACGGTGAAGTGGCTCAGCCTGACTCGTATCCTTATGCGGATAACATGACCCTTGAGGACTTGATCATCCAGGCAGGCGGTCTGCGTGAAGCCGCTTCCGTAGTCCGTGTTGATGTATCCCGCAGAATAAAGAACCCGTATAGTACAGTTGATAATGATACTATCGGTCAGATGTATACGTTTGCCTTAAAGGACGGTTTTGTAGTTGACGGCCGTCCCGGCTTTGTCCTTCAGCCCTACGATGAGGTTTATGTTCGTCGCAGCCCCGGTTATCAACCTCAACAGAATGTTTCAGTCGAAGGAGAAATACTTTTCGGCGGTTCCTATGCGATGACCAGCAGGGAGGAACGTCTTTCAGACTTGATCAACAAAGCCGGCGGAGCCACCAACTACGCTTATCTTCGTGGTGCGAAGCTTACCCGTGTAGCCAATGCGAGTGAGAAGAAACGTATGGGTGATGTAATCCGTTTGATGAGCCGTCAGTTGGGTGAGGCTATGCTTGATTCCCTGGGTGTCCGTGTGGAGGATACGTTTACGGTCGGTATCGATTTGGAGAAGGCGTTGGCCAATCCCGGAAGTACGGCAGATATTGTGTTGCGTGAGGGTGATGCAGTCTCTATTCCGAAGAATAATAATACGGTAACAATCAATGGTGCCGTCATGGTTCCTAATACTGTTTCTTATATGAAAGGCAAGGATGTAGACTACTACCTGAATCAGGCGGGAGGTTATTCAGATAATGCAAGGAAGAGTAAGAAGTTCATTGTTTATATGAATGGTCAGGTGACTAAGGTGAAGGGTAGTGGTAAGAAACAGATTGAGCCCGGGTGTGAGATTATTATTCCCAGTAAGGCGAAGAAGAAAACTAATATTGGAAATATTCTAGGCTATGCTACTACGTTCAGTACTTTAGGAATGATGGTTGCTTCTATTGCAAACTTAATAAAGAAATAACAAATACTTCTATGGTTACTCTGATAGAACGAGAATCTAAAACAGAAATAAAACAGGGACAAGATAATCATACAGATGAAAAGAGAAATCGATTTGATGGATATTCTTCGTAAAATTATAGGTATTCGTAAGATAATCTATAAAGCTGCGGGTATCGGATTGTTAATCGGTGTAATTGTTGCGATAAGTATTCCTGAAACAATATACAGTCGGAATTACTCTTTCTCCTGAAATGGGAGGTTCTAAAGGCAGAGGTTTATCCGGTTTGGCGGCTTCTTTTTTGGGAAGTGGAGTTTCTATGAATGAAGGTACTGATGCCTTGAACGCTTCTTTGTCTGCTGATATTGCATCTTCTACTCCTTTCTTGTTGGAACTTTCTAATATGAAAGTCCCTGTATCAGGGAGTAGGGAAATATCTTTAAGCTCATATTTGGATGAAGAGTCTTCTCCCTGGTGGGGGTATGTGATAGGTTTTCCAGGCATAGTAATGAGTGGGGTGAAGTCACTGTTTATTAAAGAAGATAAAAAAATAGTTTCTAATAGAGTGAATCAGGGGATATTTGAATTATCTAGGAAGGAGTTACAGAAAATTGAAACTCTAAAGAATATGATTATTGTTACTGTGGATAAGAATACATCGATGACTACCGTAACTGTGACCTTACAGAATCCTAAGGTTGCCGCAGTAGTTGCTGATTCTGTTGTAAGGGAAATTACAGGAATACATTATAGATTATCGTACCTCTAAGGCGAAAGAAGATTGCCTTTATTTGGAGAAACTTTTTAAAGAGCGTCAGCAAGAATATTACGAAGTACAGAAAGATATGCTAACTACATGGATTCTCATGATAATATAATTTTACAAAGTGTACGTGCCGAGCAGGAAAGGTTGCAAAATGATATGAGTCTTGCCTATCAAGTCTATAGTCAGGTTGCTAATCAACTTCAGGTGGCCAGAGCCAAAGTTCAGGAAGAAAAGCCTGTATTTGCTGTTGTAGAGCCTGCTGTAGTACCATTGTCACCTTCGGGAATCAGTAAGAAAATATATGTTTTAGCTTTTGTATTTCTATTAGTGGGGGGGGTGATGGCTTGGACATTTTTTGGAAAAGATTTATTTAATCAATTGAAGGAAATTTCAGCTTAAATTTATCAGTGTAACAATTATTAGTATATTAATTTCAAAGAAATCATTTTCATTGAGTTGAGTCTTTTTTCAGTATAAAATATTTAGGATATGTTGTTGGATTGAAAAAACAGTGAGTTTAATAACTATTGTTTGTGTTTTTTTAGCTGATTGATTTTTAATACCAATATATGAGTAAGTCGGTGATTATATTTATTTTGATAACTATTAAAATGATGTATGTTAAAGCATTAAGATTCTGCTCTAAAATATGTTCTTCCTTATATATAGGATGGAACAAAATATATTTCTTTTGAATAATATAAAGTATGGAAAGAATTTTAGAGTATTTAATCATTTATATTTAAAAATTCATGTAGGTGCATTAGTACAAATTGGTAATAATTGCACTATTATGAGTGGTGCGGGTTTAAATCCTTTAAGTCGTAATATTAAAACTTGTATATATGTGGGTAAAAAGGCTACTCTAAAGCTGGGTAATGATGTAGGTATAAGTTCGTCAACTCTTTGGGTAAAGGAAAGCGTTTCGATTGGGAATTCTGTGGCTATAGGGGCAGATTGTATTATAATGGATACTGATGCCCATAATCTAGATTGGAAAATAAGATGTTCTGAAGAAACTAATGAATATGGAGAATCGGTGGATATGGTGACTGCTGCAAGTGCTCCTATAGTTATTGAAGATAATGTACTTGTTGGAGCAAGATGTATTATATTGAAAGGAGTTACTATCGGTGCGCGTAGTATTATTGGTAGTGGTAGTATTGTAACCAAAGATATTCCTTCTGATTGTATTGCGGCTGGAAATCCTTGTAAGGTAATAAAGAGTATAGTATATTAAGGAGAATTTGATATGTCGGAAACACGTTCATCTAATTTCGAATGTCTTAGAATTTTAGCAATTATACTGATTTTGATAATGCATTCTTATGCTCAAGCGAATTGTAAGGAAAACTTGTTTAATTTATTTGTAGGATATGTAATATCTGCAATAGGTAATATAGGTGTATCTTGTTTTGTATTGTTAAGTGGGTATTTTGGTGTGAAATTTAAAATGCAGCGTTTTATACAATTAATTTTAATTACTACTTTTTACACTGTAATTTCTTTTATCGCAAATCATGGTTGGCTTTTTAATATTTCTTTTTTTGATTCATTGATAGTAGTTTTAAGATATAAGAATTGGTTCATTGCTTGTTATTTAATTTTAATGCTACTCTCTCCTTTTATAAATAAAGCAATGCTCGCTCTTTCTAAAATGGAGTATAATAGGTTGTTGATTATTTTGTTTGTTACGTTTTCGGTATTGCCAACATTGTTTGTATCTTACTATTATACGATATTGACGGATGGTTGGTAAATGTTTGACATATATTCTTTTTTTGTATATAATAGGACGCTATTTGTCTCTCTTTTATTCTGAAAAGAAAATTTCAAAATCATTATGTCTATTGTCTTTCTTGTCTTTGACCATTCTTATTGTTATGCTAAATGTAACGATTAGTTATGTTTTTCATAAAGAGTGTAGAATTTTCTCTATGGATTGCTCTCCATTGGTACTTTTTTCTTCTTTATGTGTATTTTTCTTTTTTAAAGGTCTTGCATTGAAATCGAGATTGGTGAATAGTATTGCTGCAAGTGTTTTGGCTGTGTATCTATTAGATAATCTTCGTTTATATGTTTCTGATCATATTTTTGATATAACATTGTATGCAGAATCAAATTTTTTTCTTCTTTATTTAATGGTGTTTGTTATTGTAGTATTTGTGTTAGGGATAGTGATAGATAAAATAAGAGTTTTTGTTTGTGGAAAATGTGAAAATTATATTATAAAAAAAATTATAAGTATATTGAAATTAGTTAAAATGAATTTATTATGAAAATTGCAATTGTCCCTTTTCATAGTGGGCTGGCTAATGATATATTATTTGATAAAGATAATGAGTCTACTAATTCTGATGATTTGATAACTCCCTATTATTATATTAAGCAAGAATACGAAAAGCGAGGTGTTTCTATAAATACATTAGATCAATATAATACGTTAGACAGCCTAGATTGTGTACTTTTCTTTAAACTTGATTATAATGAATTGATACGTTGTATTAAATCTAAAGTAAAACGATTATATTATTTTGCATGGGAACCAGAAGTTGTAGATAATCATCATTCTAAAAAGAATTTGGCGAAACTAGAACCTTTCTTTAATGTAATATTTACGTGGAATGACGATATTGTTGATGGAAACAAATACCTGAAGATAAATTATCCATATCATTTTACAAATGTAATAGAATGTCCTACTAGAGAGAATTTTGAAAAGAGGAATTTATTAGTTAATATTTCTGGTAATAAAATATCTTTCCAACATAATGAGCTTTATTCTGTAAGAAGAAAAGTTATATCTTTTTATAATAAATATAGTTGTACTTATTTTTTTCATTGTATGGACGGGGATGGCTAAAGAATTTGAGAGTTTATAAAGGAGTATGTATAAGTAAAAAGAAAGTATATACACAATTTAAATTTGCTTTGTGTTTAGAGAATATGTGTAATGTGAATGGTTATGTTACAGAAAAGATATTTGATTGTTTTACAGCTGGAATTGTGCCTGTATATTGGGGAGCTAGTAATATAGAAAATATATTCCTAAACAATGTTTTATAAGTTATACTGATTTCAGTTCCATTGACGATTTGAATCACTTTCTTATTAACATGAGCTATGAAGAGTATTGCAATTATATATGCCATATTAAAGAATATTTGCAAAGTTCGGCTAAATCTGTTTTTGAATATAAATATTTTATGAGACAACTTGATTCTGCTTTGATTTCGAATATCGAAAGAGAATGTAACAATGAAGTGGCTCTTGCATTTTATTCCATATTACAAAATATCAGTAGAAAACCAAAAGCATTGTTTAATTTGACGACCAAATTAATTGTTGATTATTGTATGTAACAAAAAACTTAGGTCTGTTCTTTATGAACTCTTCACGAATTATTAGAAATACGGGATACTTATATCTAAAGATGGCTATTACAATGTTTATTACATTGTATTCAACTCGTCTTTTGTTAGAAGCTTTAGGGGTAGTTGACTTTGGAATATTTAATGTTGTAGGTGGTCTAATTGCAATGTTGGGATTTGTAAATAATTCAATGGCTGTTGCAACTCAGCGTTTTATGTCTTTTGCAGAGGGCGAAGATAATATGTGTAAGAAGAAATCTATTTTTAATATAAGTATTGTTCTTCATTTTTTTTTTATAATAGTTGGTCTTATATTACTTCTTCTTCTTGTCTTTTTCTTTGATTATGTATTTAATATACCGAGCGAAAGAGTTTATGCAGGAAAAATTGTCTTTTTTAGTTTGATTATTAGTACTGTGTTTTCTATGATGTCAGTACCTTATGAGGCGGTTATTAATGCACATGAAGATATGGGATATTATGCAGTTGTAGGTGTTTTTGAGTCTGTTCTTAAGTTATTCATCGCTTTTATTATTTGTTGGACTTTACAAGATAAGCTAATTTTATATGGTATTTTGATGACTCTACTTCCAATTTGCACTTTAACAATTATGAGAATATTTTGTCATCATAGATATAAGGAGTGTATTGTTTCACCACTACAATATTGGAATAAAAATATATTAAGAGAAATGGTATCTTTCGCTGGTTGGAATTTCATCGGGATATCAGGATCTATGATAGGTAGTTATGGCAGAGGAATTATATTAAATCATTTTTTTTGGCGTAGTTGTGAATGCTGCTTATGGTATTGCTATTCAAATCAATGGACAAATACTTTCTTTCACAAATAACATGTTAAAAGCTTTGAATCCTACAATAGCCAAAAGTGAAGGATCAGGAGAAACAGAACGAATGATTAGAATCTCGTTGAAAGGATGTAAATTCTCATATTATATATTGGCTTTTTTTGCTATACCTTTAATAATAGAAATGCCTATAATATTATCACTTTGGTTGAAGAATGTTCCTCCTTGGGCTGTGGTCTTTGGTCGATTGACTTTAACTAATTCTTTGGTAGAGCAAATGACAATTGCGTTGGGGACATCTCTTTTAGCAATAGGAAATATAAAGCAATTTAATGTTATGACAACCGTTTTAAATGTTGTTTTTCTGGCATTTTGTGGGGTGTTGTTCATATTAGGTTTTTCGCCAATAACTATGTATGTATTGAATATAATTTTTTGTGGCGTTTTGACTTCATGTTTGAAAATATATTATTTGAGTAAATACTCGGATATGAAATATTCACTATTCATGAAAGCTGTTTTTATGCCGGTAGTAATAGTATCTGCTATTTCTTTTATAGGAGGAATGATACCATATTACTTAATAGAAGATAGTTATTATAGAGTAGTATCAACTTTTATTATTAGTAGCGTATCTTTTGTTTGCGCTACTTACTATTGGGGGCTTTTGAGAGAGGAAAAAAATGTTTTATGGAATGTATTGTCTAATTTGAAAAATAAAGTTTATGGACGTTTATAAAAAGGTTCTATAAGACCTACTGTTAATTTGAAAGTAAGAATATTACTCTTATTATATTCTATATCTCCATTTAATAAGATTTCTTATCTTAGAAATTCTCTTCTCCGAAGTTTGCACTTACCCCTTTCTACTTCTATTACTAAAGGATTCTTTTGTTTATCATATAATTTATCTGTTGGAGAGAATACTGGATTAGGTGATACTTATATACGAAACATAGCTATGGTAACAATCGGAGAAAATTGTTCCTTTAGTTATAGAAATATGATATTAACTGGTACACATGATATATCTGATTATAGTACTATAATAGCGAAACCTGTAGTTATTGGTGATAACACATGGATTACAAGTAATGTTACTATATTACCTGGGGTAACAATAGGAAGTAATACTATAATAGGTGCAGGGAGTGTAGTTTCAAGAGATATTCCATCTGGGGTTTTTGCCGCAGGTAATCCATGTCGTGTTATTAAGAGAATTGATTTTAGAAAATAGCTATAATCAAAATCTCTCTATATCGATGTCAGGAGAAAATAATGAAAGTGATATTGCTTGGTGATACAAATACTGATAATACTAGTATTGTTTTAATAGGTAAAGATTGCAAGGTTATTATTAGTGAAGGGTGTTCAATAGGTGGTGGCAAATTAGTGTGTATGGGAAATAGTAACTTTATTCATATAGTTCCTAATTGTATGTTGTCTAATAAAATTAAGCTGTGGGCAACAGACACTCATTCTATTTATTGTGATGATATTACAATTCCAATTAACCAATCTAAATCAATAATTCTAGAAGAACATGTATGGGTGGTTAAAAGAGCAATAATATTAAAAGGAGTAAAGATTGGGCATAACTCCTCAATAGTAGGTATGGGAACAGTTGTGACTAAAGATGTATCTTGTTTATCTTTAGTAGTAGGTAATCCTTCTTGTATAGTAAGGAGCGGTGTTACATGGAGTATGGATAGAATACTTATATAACATATAGAGTAATGAAGATTGTTCAGATTATAGGTGGTTTGGGTAACCAAATGTTTCAATATGCTTTCTATAAGGCTTTGCAAAGTCATTATAAAGATGTAGAAATTGATACTTCGTTATTTTCGTGTTATAAACTTCACAATGGTTTTGAACTAGCAAAAATATTTGGAGTACAGTTTAAAGAGGCATCTCTATTGAAACGTATGCAATTATCTTTTCATGGAGGAGATATCCTTTCAAGGATATTAAAAAAAGTGATTCAACAACGGAATACAGAGTGTATTCAAGAATATCTCAAATATGACAAACGCGTTTTAGATAATTCGTCTAATCTATATTACATAGGGTATTGGCAAAGTTACAAATATTTTTCTTCTATAGAGAGTGAGTTAAGGAAGATTTTTACCTTTCCAAATTCGATAATAGATAACTATAATAAAAATCTCAGTGATGTGATTTTATCTTCAAATTCTGTCAGTCTTCATATACGTAGAGGAGATTATGTTGGTAATTCTATATATGAAAATATTGCCACATTGGATTATTATCAAAGAGCATTGGACTATATGGATAAGAATGTTCTAAATATGAAGTTATTTCTCTTTTCAAATGATGTGGAATGGTGTTTGAACAATTTGAATTTAAAAAATTGTACTGTGGTGTCTCATAATACTGGTACAAATTCTTTTTGGGATATGTATTTAATGTCTTCTTGTAAGCATAATATTATAGCAAATAGTTCGTTTAGCTGGTGGGGAGCTTGGCTTAATACTAATCCCGGTAAAATAGTTATATCACCCAAAAGGTGGATTAATGATAACCGTGTAAACATTGATGATATTATACCTGAAACTTGGATCTGTTTATGAATACTAAACCTTTCGTTTCTGTTGTGATGTCTGTTTATAATGGGGAGTTGTTCTTGAAAGAAGCTATAGACAGTATTCTATCACAAACATATAAAAAATTTGAGTTTATTATTATAGATGATGGTTCGACAGATGGCTCGTTGAATATCATAAATGAATATTCGGATGAAAGGATAAAAATATTGGTCAATCCTAAAAATGAAGGTTTAATATTTTCTTTAAATAAAGGGATTGAACTTGCATTAGGGACTTATATTGTGAGGATGGATGCGGATGATATTAGTCTTCCTCAAAGAATAGAAGAACAAGTGTCTTTTATGGAAAAACATAAGGAGATAGGTGTTTGCGGTACAGATATAGAGGTTTTCGGGAAATCACTAAACGGTTATATTCATCGTTTTAAACGGAGTCCAATAGCTAATAATGCTGCCCTTTTGTTTACTACTTGTTTCGCTCATCCTTCTGTGATAATTAGAAAGTCGGTATTAGATCAATATCATTTATGCTATAACGGAGTTTATCGAAATGCGGAAGATTATGGATTTTGGGTAGAACTGAGTAAATATACACAATTTGCTAATATAAATAAAGTATTGTTGAAATATAGAATACTTCAAGGGAGTGTAACTAGAGTAGCAAATAAGGATTTGGAATCCCGGTATGAAGTACATAAACTTATATATCAAAACTATTTGTTATATAATAATATATCATTATCTAATGAAGAATTATGGATTCATTTTCTCATATCGGATAATGAACGGTTTACTAAATCGGAATATGTTAATACTCCTAGAATAGTATATCAACACTTAGAAAAATTGATAGATTACTATAAACACATTGATAACTTTTTCGTTTTTGCTTGTTCGATCTATCAAAGAGGATTAAGTATATCTCGTTGGTTTCCATACAGGTATAAGTTTTATGTGTTGCCGTTATTATGTAATTATATTTATTACAAATTGTTATCTCGTATTAAATGCTTCCATACCTTTTTCTTATAACCTTAGTTTCATTTTGTTCTGTTTTAGATTATGTAAAACTGAATACAAAAAGTCGGAAGATTCTCTTGGTTCTACTTATTGGTTTGTTAATCATGTTTTGTGGTACTAGATTTGAAACAGGTAATGACTGGACGGCATATGTTGATACATTTAATAGGATACCACCTTTTGAAAGTTTATGTAATAACCCGGAAATGTTTGTTGTTTCTAGAATGGAGCCAGGCTATGTCATTTTGAATAGTATTGTGAAATCATTGGGAGGCACGATAGATATTGTTTTTTTGATTTCGTGTATTATTACTGTTGGCTTACTTTTTATTGCTTTAAATAGGTATTCTTTTTTTTGCTTTTTAGCTATATTGCTTTATATGAGATATGGATATTTACAAGCGAACATGATGTTTGTCAGGCAAGGTATAGCTGTTTCAATATTTTTTATTTCTCTGAAGTATGTAGAAGAACGTAAGTTTTGGCAATATATTGCAATAAACATTATAGCAATTTTATTTCATTCAAGTTTGTATATTGTTTTGCCCTTATATTTCTTTTTGAATAGGAGATATAGTAATAGAACTATTATTGGTTTTGTAATAATTTCAATATTACTTTCATTTGTAAATATAGTAGGAACGCTGAACTCTTATCTCCCTTCTTTTATAAGTGAGAGCATTATGGAATATTCAAAGCATGAGGTTTGGGGGGGGATGACTGGTAAGATTAATATAGCTTTGATTGAGAAGTTTATTCTATTACTACTTTGTTTAAAGTACCGTAATAGGCTTTCTGAAAATAAAAGCTTCAATCTCTTTCTTAATATTTTTGTTTTGTCTATCATTTGTTATTATTCATTCTTTCAAATGTATATATTTCAACAGAGACTTGTATTTATATTTCAGCTATCAACTATTGGTATTTGGGTATTGTTATTAAGAAGTTCAACTAAAGAAACTCAGAAGTGGTTAACATTAGCACTTAATATTTTAGTTGTATATTTCTTTCTACATTATGTATTTACTAGTGCTAACGTGTTTATACCATATCGGTCATGGATAGTTTGAAGATTGATTTTTTAGTAGCTACAATTAATAGAACTAATTGTGAGTTCTTATATCCTATATTTAAGAATATAGATTTAAATGATTGTAATGTTATAGTGATAAATCAATGTATTGATATTGCTGTACCGCTAAATGGAATTTCTACTTTTCATGAGAATATACATCTGATTTCAGTACCTGATAAGGGGACTTCTAATAGCAGAAATTTGGCAATGCTACATATGAAAGGCGATATAGGAGTTTTTCTAGATGATGATGTGGTATTGGAACATGATTCTATGATTAGAATAGCAAATGCCTATATAGAACATAAAGATGCTGATATCATTACATTTCAGTCGCAATATTTCTCAGGAAAGTATTTCAAATCTTATAGTGATAACTCTTTCAAACATAATAAATATACATTGAAAAATATCTCAGACATAGAAATTACATTCAGGAAGACTATAATAGAAAAGAAAGTTTTGTTTAATACCCTTTTTGGCTTAGGTGCAAAATTTCCGTTAGGAGAATATCTTATATTCTTGACGGATTGTTACAATGCAGAAAGTAATATGTATTATGTGCCTGGAGTTATTGTAAAACATCCAGATTGCCTTCATTCTGGTATTCAATTTATTCAAAATTATGAAGAAGGAAGAGGTGCCCTATTCGCTTGTTTGTCTAAATATTTATTTCCATTTATGATCTTTTATTTTGCTATAAGGAAGTATAGTATGTATAAAAATAAACATTCTTTTTGGAGAGAAGTGTATTTTATGTTTAAGGGTGCGATAAAATATTTTCTTTGTTGAAACATGGAAGTATTATAGCTATAATAATTTGTTTGGCTTTTGTTATTAATGAGGAATGGATATCCTATTCATTTTTTGAGAAAATTGTAATTGCTCCAAAATTGTGGGCACATTCACCTTATGGAAAAGAAATTCAGTTGAAGAGTTGGCTTCTTTTTTGATATGAAAGACAAAGTTTCTATTATTACTCCTTGTTATAATTCAGCTAGATTTATTTCTAAAACAATTGAATCTGTTTTAAATCAGACTTATCCTTATTGGGAAATGATTATTGTGGACGATTGTTCACACGATAATACGAAAGAAGTAGTAGAACAATATTGTAAACTAGATTCAAGGATTCGACTTTTGTGTTTGGAGAAGAACTCTGGTTCTGCTACTATTCCTCGGAATAAAGCTATTGAGGAAGCTGAAGGACGTTTTATAGCTTTTATTGATAGCGATGATTTATGGAAACCTGAAAAACTAGAAAGACAACTTCCTTTTTTAATACATCTAATATAGCTGTAGTTTATTCAAATTATGAGAAGATTGATGAATCAGGAAACAGATATGGACGAGTAATATTAGCTCCTAAAAGTTGTACCTATCATCAATTACTTTGCGGAAATGTTATAGGTTGTTCTACAGGAGTATATGATACTTTAAAAACAGGAAAACATTTTTTGTATCTGAAGGTCATGAAGACTATATATTATGGCTTTCCATATTAAAAAAAAGGTTATTTAGCAGTGAATACGCAAAGCTGTTTGGCTGAATATAAATTCGAAAATCTTCTTTGTCTTCTAATAAAATAAAAGTACTTCCATGGGTTTGGAATATTTATATGAATATTGAGAAACTTGGATACTTTAGAAGTGCTTTCTATTTCATTAATTACGCATTTCGCGGCATTTTTAAATATATCAAATAAACGGTATTGTATTCAAATTTTCTAATTAAATTATTATGGGGTATAGTGAGGACTTCATTCCGGACGGAATGAATGCTTTTGAGCGCAATGTAAAGCGAATAGGGGATTGTATCGTTGCAGCAGTTTTAATGATCGTTTTTTCTCCGTTATTTTTGATTTGCTATATAGCTGTGAAACGGGAAGATGGTGGGGCAGCTATATTTAAGCAAGAGCGTATCGGGCGTTTCGGACGGCCGTTTTATATCTATAAGTTTCGCAGTATGCGATTGGATGCAGAGTCTATGGGCCCTCAACTTTATGCGGGGGGAAGAGATGTTCGATTGACTAAGATAGGAAGATTTCTACGCGAACACCATTTGGACGAGTTGCCACAGTTGTGGAATGTCTTCTGTGGAGATATGGCTTTTATCGGTCCCCGTCCGGAACGTAAATTCTATATTGATCAGATTATTAAGCATGATCCCCGTTATCAGTTCTTGTATCAGATTCGTCCGGGAGTGACTTCGTATGCAACTTTGTATAATGGTTACACGGATACGATGGACAAGATGTTACGCCGTTTGCGGTATGACTTGTTTTATCTGCAACATCGCTCGTGGTGGTTTGACTTTAAAATATTAGTGAAGACTTTTATAAACATTTGCTTTGGAAAGAAGTTTTAAGAGTGGTATAAAATAAAATGTTGAGATGTAATTAGCACTTAGAGTGTTTGTATGTGAGATGAAGAGAATGTAGGTCCCTAGTTTCATGTTAACGCATGATTCTCCTACATTTGTGAATTAGAAAGAGTACGACGGTACCTTTCTAATTTACGCCCTGGCACCGGAGGTGTATCTGGTGTTAATTTCCCACGATATCAACGGTCTGTGAAGATAGTTGATATTTTCTTTTTATTCTCATTATATCGGATAATAGTATCTTCTTTCTTTGTTTATATGTTTAATCTTTTATAACTTTATAGCATATAAAACAGTAATAAAGAAACGATGGAACATTCAGAATTTGTAGTGAAATGTTATAATAAACAAGAGTTAGCCCAGATGTATTTTCCTGATTTGACTATCCGTGCTTCGGTCAATAAACTTCGGCGTTGGATGCGGAGATGCAAGCCGTTGATGAATGAAATACTATCTACTGACTTTCATCCGAAGACAAAGGCATTTTTCTGTGAGAGAAGTGCGGCTTATTACCTATTACTTGGGAAAGCCGGGGGAACTGTAAATGATATAAACATAAAAAGAACTACGGGAGACTGCACGCTTTCGCGAGCTCCCGTAGTTCTTTTTATATATTCATATACTCTTTCGACTGTCAAAACAGGGACAAGCCTTATGAATCGAAGCACTAAGTTGATAATGCCCCAGGATTTGCGCTTCCGGATACTGATGTCTGAGTATCGTTAACAGGTCGAGCAATGCAAAGCGCTGCGCTTGGGTTCTTGTATCTGCCGGACACCCATTTTCGTCCAGTCCGCCTTCATAGCAAATGCCTATGCTGTGCCGGTTGAAGCCTCTCACGTGTGCACCCGGCTCTGATATCGGACGGCAGTGATGAAGCTCTCCGTCCCGGGTGATATAAAAGTGATAGCCGATATCCTTAAATCCGCGTTGCAGGTGACATTGCCGAAGTTGTTCTACGGTGAAGGGAACATTGCAGCGCGTTGCGCTGCAATGAATCACCAATAACTTAATCTCACGGGGGAGATAATTATCTTCTGGTTTTTCCATATAGATGATCAGAAGATTACTGTCCCATACAGGATGTTACACCCAAGGCCGAAATGACCGACGTTGCAATAGTTACAATAAACTGGAGAATGTTTTTCCAAAGTTGCTTTTTCATACGAATTTAAATTAAAGAATAAATACTTATACATTTTGAACTCAATAACCCAACAACAATCGGTTGATTATACTGACGGATCCGGAGTTACCCCACTGCCGGAACCTCCTTGATTGTCGTCACCGTCATCAGGAAGCGGATCTTTGTCCGAATCTGCCGAAGAATCGTTCTTATACAATGTATAATCCAGCGTCTTACACAATTTGCGGAGATCACTTCCGGGATAAAAGAGTACTTTGCCCTTATCGATGCACGATGTCTTGAATTCCTTTACCGTATCGGTAGGAGTGCCCGTTTTGATGCTCATGCGGAAATTGCCCAGGTCACCCATTTGGGCGATATTTCCTTCATCCAGTACGTTGACTATTTCGAGCAGGAACTCACCGATACAACCTTCCAGTTCTCCTTTTGAATAAGAAGAACGTTCGGAGATTCGTTTGCAGACTTCCTTGACAGTCACTTTACGACCGCTACGCGCCACTGCATAGTACTTCGGAGTTTCATCAGGTTTCAATAGGTTCTTGCGAGCCATGAGAGTGTAATTCTGTGCCATAACTTTTTAAATTTTAATTGTTAATTTCTGATAACTTTGTAATCGATTACATGACAAAAGTAATACATCGGGGAATCGGCATGACGCATAGTGACGTATACAGGCGCATAGATAAATAGAAAAAACATTGGGAGATTTGTATCGAAACTTCCCAATGTTTGATTTCAATTATTGAGATGTTTTTTTCAAATCCTCCAATGTTTTTCCGATTTTCCAAAAGGACAAAAGGACAAAAAAGACAGTTGTGACTATTGCTTGTTCAACTTGATATAGGAACCATGAGATATCTTACTGATCTTTATTCCGTTAAGCGATTTTAGAAGACGTGTTACCTTACGGAGATTGAAATCGTGTTTTGCGCCGAGCCGGATCGCTTCGTCTGTAGTGAAGCTATTTGGCAACTCATTGACGAAATTGCGAATAACGTTCGGATTTTTCAGTGGACGGACCGAAGGGACAGGCATGGATGAGTGTAACAGACGGCTATGCTCGTAACAACACAGGACAATTTGAAGAGAACGCTCGAAATCAGCATCTATACAATAAATCTCGGGAGAAAGATCATTAGCTTCAAATTGCCGGATACGGGTTTGAATCATGCTGATACGCATCACCAGAAAGGCATAGCGCTTCACTACGGCTTGGAGATCATCATTGCCTTCCATGGCTACCTCGGACAGCATGTGTGAGAAAATCTCATTCAGACGGTGCCATTGTGGACGGGTGAAATGAAATAGAACAGGATGGGCCAGGCAGAAATTATATAGTTCGTAGACACGATGAGCAATCGGCTTGAAAGAGTCTTCTAATGAAATGCAATCATCGCCCATTTCTTTCCAGTGAGGAATTTCACGGAAAGTGTAAGTCAGAATACGGCTGGGGAGTCCGTTCCCGCAACTGCTTAGCAAACTGTCTATCTGTCCGGGAGTACCCGTCAGAAGTAAGGCTAATTTAGGATGACGGATATAAACCGGACTGATACCGTTGGCTTTATAGGAAGAATCAATGTTTTCGTGCTCAAAAGCTTTGCGGAGCATATCGTCGAAGTTCCCACAATCCAGATGATTGGCTGTGGAGAGTGTTTGCGCTTCCGTATCGAAAATGATGCTTCCCTGCGAACCGTTGTCCTGCATCTGAATTTGCATGCGGGTGTAACTGGTAGTGGCGGGGATGAATAACATCTTGAAAGGAGGTCTTTGAGGTTCTTCGGAATATGTATCTCCTTTTTTCCTTTTTTGCTGACATTCTGCTTGCCAAGTGTTGTGCGCTGTATGGTAGTTTTTTTGCATGGATTCACTGGTAGACAGTATTTCGGCCTGTATTTCTTCCAATAAATAGCGTCCGGTTTGAGCAATGCTTTTGCCACTACCGGCAGAAGAAAAGATAACACAGAACAAATGAGTGGAATACTTTTTGTGATTATAAATTCCAAAAGTTTGTGGAAGTACCGCACTTAGCGCTGTGAGATCGGAAAGGAGGGAGATGTCTTGCTCGCGGTCACTCGCGTCTTCGATGATGCAATCATTCAGTAGGTCGGGAAGATTATTGTACAAATCACGAGGAAATAAAGGCGTCTCTTTTCTGAATTCTTCTCCCAGCCAATAGGCTTCTTCGGTGCTGTCGGAGTTTTCTAAAGTACCATAGGGGACTTTTGTCCTTATGTCTTTTTGACAGGGGGAATAAGCTGGTGGAACTGTTGCGGATGTCTGATTGTTAACTTGTTTGTAACCAGATGATAATACGCTTGTCAGTTCTTCGGCACGAAAATCTGTGTGCTCGAAAAAGACTGTTAGCCCGCATAATATGCTTTCTTGCGGATAGTGGCGGCGGCAGGCTTCACAGGCTAGTTTGAACACGTTGGAATGGCGTTGCCCGGTTGTTAAGGGATGAAGGAAAATATAGGACGAAATGAACTTGTTGATTTCGTCTTCAGAAGTATTTTCCGTAGGGTTGTTTTGGAGGGGGAAAGGAGGAAGTTTTTCATTTTCGGAAGAGGAGTTTTCTTCTTTTCTCATTAATGGTTCCAAAGTAAATGCCTGATAGAGACTGGCAACGTATCCATTGGGAGAATAACTGAAATAACACAGACGGCTTTCGTCCTTGCATGCCGGATCACTCTCCAGACCCAGCAACTGATTGTAGTAACGGCTCACCAATTGCTGACCTTCACGATGGCGGCCTTCGATATCTTCTACATAGGCGAAGACTTTCACACCGTCGGTCGGACTTTCTATGGCCGCTACCGTATGCGGGTCTGCCGCGCAACGTTGAATGACTTCCAGACGATTTTTTACGTGGTCGTAATCGAGTCCGACAATATGACTGGGGAGGAGGAAGTGTTTGATAGCATGCGCTCCATTGAATGTACCTGCCGGAGTGAAGCAAGGGAGTTGATTTTTCAATTTCTGTGCGGCAGCATGATCTCCATCTGCATAATATCTACGGATGGTGTTGATAATCGTTGCATAAACAGGATGAATACACATAATAATGACTTCAAGGAAAGACATGACTTTGGGCTTTTTTGAATACACATTTTCATAAACCGAGACTTTGATTTCTTCTAGAACTTTCATATAAAATTGTTTTTTGTAAGATTGTGCTACCTGACTATCAGATAGCGGGAGCAAAGGTCGGTATATTAAAAATAGGGTTACTTTCCTATGTGGAAAGTACTTGATAAAGCAAATATAAACTCAAAATTTAAAATTATTAATCATAAAATGACATGGCGAAAGAAAAACAAAAACCTTATGAGTTTTTAAGCAATTTGGTATTGGCTTTAATGGATACAGATAGCGCATTTATTAATGCATTTTTTATGGATGAATTTGCTATTTCCTCAAAAACGTTGGGGGGAATAAGACGGGGAGAGGATATGTGTATTTATCAGTATGTACGAGTGATCCGGTGTATGACGAAGTATCTTCATTTAATGATTCAGCTGGATATGTTGCTGAAA
>VOFB01004931.1_pt1 | contig 47484 bp, 89 predicted proteins | sample 5384141 | NCBI WGS metagenome assembly VOFB01 (sample SAMN12384721, study PRJNA508395) | human gut metagenome | isolation source: healthy gut A | host: Homo sapiens | reverse complement strand
TTTTTGACATTTTCTCAACAACAGGGTTGTCGTCCGTCCGTAATTTCGATTTTGCCGTTATCCGATATTTCGGGCATGGTAAAGTTGTTTTTTATATGCAGTCTGTGCCGGCGACAAAAGTACGTCAGTCGTTGCGATAATATGTGCCGCATTTTTCAAGCGCTCGATTTCCTCACTCACGCTTGTTCTGACCTGTTCAAAAAGCATAGCTTTTTCAAGCGTCACGATTTTTTTCCGATGCACCGAGAATTGTGTTTTCGATTTCCTTTAGTTTCGGGTAATGTATCTTTCACAGTTTGCAAGCGTTTGCTTTCTTATATAATAATCGGGTACGTCTTTTATCGCCGATTTTGTAATCTCTATATAGTAACCGAAAACCTTGTTATAGCCGACTTTCAGCTTGCTTATGCCCGTTGATTCACGTTCTTCGTTTTCAAGTGCCGCAAGCCACTTTTTACCGTCACGCATTGCAATACGCAAATTGTCGATTTCCTCATTAAAGCCCTCTTTTATAACATTGCCGTCACGCAAAAGTGCCGGCGGTTCGTCATTTATCGCTCTTTCAAGCAAAATCGCACACATCTTCAAGCAAATCAAAATTTTACGCATATCACCAAGCATCGGTGACTTGACGTTGCTTAAAGTGTACTCAAGTTCAGGTAACTGTAAAAGCGTCATTTTAAGTGCGATTAAATCTTTCGGTGTAACAGTGCCAAGCGAAATACGGCTGATTATTCTTGATATATCATATGTTCCCGAAAGTACTGCCGAAAGGTCGTCGCGGAGCATTATATTCTCCGTAAGCTCCTTTACCGAATACAATCTCTTGTTTATCTCAATAGGATTGATAAGCGGCTTTTCAATCCACTGTTTTTAAAAGTCTTGCACCATTGACGTTTCTGTATTGTCAAGCACCCACAAAAGCGAACCTCTTTTAACCTTTGTCACGCATTGTTTCGGTTATTTCAAGGTTACGTCTTGTATTCACGTCAATATCCATATACTGATTAACTTCGTATGTATTAATCGTGTTTAAATATGTAAGACTTGTTTTTGCGTATGTTCCAAATACGCAATCATAGCACCGACCGCACAAACCGCATAAGGTTTTGTGTCAAGTGCTATTTCCGACAAGGAATTTTACCGAACTGCTGCAGGATATTCTTTTCAAATTCCGAATTTTCAAAGAAATCGTCCGTACATTCGTCGGGGAGTTATATGAAATCTCAATTCAACCTGTGCAGATAATTTTTCCGCCGCGTCCGAATTTAAGAGTATTTCTTTTCGGCTCATATCTTGCTATTTCGTTTAGTGCCTCGTCCGCTCCACTGATTTCGGTTGTATAAATCTCACCCGTTGAAATATCCGAAACCGCAAATCCGTATTTGTCACGATGACTGTATATAACCGCAAGATAATTATTATTCTTTTCGTCAAGCAACTCCTCATCAACAACCGTACCCGGCGTCACTACACGAATAACCTCGTTTTACAATACCTTTAGCGGTTTTAGGGTCCTCAACCTGTTCGCATATAGCAACCTTATACCCCTTTCAATCAGCTTTGCAATATAAACCGACGCACTGTGAAATGGAACGCCACACATTGGTGCACGTTCCGAAAAAGTCCGCAGTCTTTACCTGTAGCGTTATTTCCAAGCTCCTTTGAAGCTTTTATGGCATCATCAAAAACATTTCATAGAAATCACCCAGTCTGTAAAATAATATACAGTCCTCGTATTCCTCCTTTGTTTTCAGATATTGAGTCATCATCGGCGTCATCTGTCTCTTTTGCCATTCCGCTTATCTCCTTGTCTTTAGATTTGTGTATAAATTAGTGACAGCCGCCATTAAAAGTGCTGCAATCATGCGTACAGTTTGGATCTTGTCCTGTGATGTAGAAATTCAGCATTTGATTAACCGATTAACCATTGCGTCAAATTCTTTCTTTGCATCAATGTAGCTTTATTGATTCGATTTTCAAGCATTTCTTCAAATGCTTCGTTATTCTTCTGTATAGCTTCTTCACGCGAAATCTTGTTGTTTTGCATATCGCGTAAGGTTCATTCTCTGCAAGTTGAATTCCTTTAAAGTGCTCTGTGCCTCATCATCATTTTCTTTGTAAAATCCTCGGCATTCTTTGCATTTTCATTTCTTCTGGTTTGGATAAAGCTCTCAAGTTCTCTTGTCTTTTTCTGATTATTTCGTTCATATTATTAAATTCCCTTTCTTATTCTGCAATCTCACCGTTAAGGCTCCATGTGGCCTCAGTAATTTTAAATCCTATATATTTCCCTATAAGCGATTTGCTCCTTTAAAGTTACTATCTTTGAACTGTCTGCAACGGCTGAAAGTATTGTTTTCGACATCATTCTGCCCACCGTCGACAAGCACCTTTTCAACCCGTCACACATACGCCTCATTTGCGTTTCGTTTGTACTTCAAAGCATTGGAAATTCTCGACATGTTTATTTGAAATCTTAGTACGAAATCGACACCGCAGGAGTTCCTCACGTCTTGAATATATAAATGAAGAATATGTTATCATACTCAACCTTACGAAGTACGTCAAGTGTTCTCAAATCTTCCTTTGTTTCCGTTGGAAAACCGACTATAATATCGGTTGAAGAGAGAGAAATATTCGAGTATTCTCTTTTAACCTTTTCAATCTTTGCAAGATAATCTTCTTTGAGTGTACTTTCTGTTCATTTCTTTTCAAATCTGTTTGAACCTGTAGACCGGGAAGAGATGAGATTGTTACAAACCTTATCACATTCCGCAATCGCGTCAATAAGTTTGTCGCTCAAATCTTTCGGGTGATGTCATAAATCTGATACCGTTCAACGCCCTCAATATCATTTACCATGCGAATAAGGTCTGCAAAACAACCTCTGTGTCAAGGTCTTTTTGCCGTATGAATTTGCCGCCCTGTCCTAAAAGTGCAATTTCACTGCAACTCTTGCCACAAGTTCCTTAACTTCGGCTATAACCGCCTCAGGTGTACGGTTCTTTCACGTCCGCGTACATACGGTACAATACAGTATGAGCAGAAATTGTTGCAACCGTACATACAGATACCCACATGCTTTTTTTATCATCGTCACGCATAATAGGAATATATCCCTCTGCGATTGCACCGTCACTGCTGTCAATATCCGACAACTGTTTTCTTTTCGTGAATTGCTCTGTATAAAAGCTCCGGCATTTTGTAAAGTGCGTGTGTTCCGAAACAAGAACCATATCTTTTCTTTCTTCTTTGATGTGCTTTAAAATACCGAGTCTGCCGAAAACCTTTGCTCCGCATTTTTACGCACCGCACAAGTATTATATATAACAACATCAGCTTTGTTACTGTCGTCCGTAAAATCAAACCCCGCCTGTCTTAGCATACCTCTTATACGTTCGGTGTCGTTTTCATTCTGCTGACAGCCGTATGTTTCGGTAGCGCTAATTTTGCTGTGTCCGTTTTGAGCAGCATAACGCATATTTTTCTTCTTTGAGTTTCATTATATAGCTTTCTTGCTCCGCCATCTGCTCCTTAGTTATAAGCTTTTGCCATTTACATTTCTACTATACTTCAAAAGTAAAGTTAATTATATCACATTTAAATTGTACTTACAACTTAAAATTCATAATCGCAAACACGTCTTTCCGCTACATACGGACGCACATACGTTGCACCGACAGCTTTGTGTTCAGGGTGATTTTGGTAAGTGTTTAAATCCTCTTTTTGTTTCAAACTCCGATACAAGTACTACATCTGACGCGGCGTCTGTATCGTTGAAATTAAGTCCGACTTCAATGTTTACCAAAACATCTATTTTACCCTTTTAAAGCCTCAAGATTTTCCTTTATATCCTTTTGCTCTCTGCTCTTTGTCTTCACTCTCTGCCATTCTCCACATTACTATATGCTTAACCACGTTAAATTCCTCCTAAATACATATACATTTATTATATCATCTTATTTTTGAATTTTTTCAATAAAATATGTGGTTTTTATTAAAAATAGTGGTATAATAAACCCATAAATATCTGAAAGGACAGATTATTGTGAAAAAAGCTTTAAAAACAGCAGCGCTTACGGGCGGAATATTATTTGCCGTCAAAGGTTTGGACAACAGAATTGAAGTTACACATTACGATATATCGTCACCGAAAATTCCCGAAGAATTTGACGGATATAAAATTTTACAAATTTCAGATTACCATGCAGACAGCGTACCGGGGCTGATTGAGGAAATCGAACACGAATCGCCCGACATTATAGTTTCGACAGGTGACCTTGTTCACGACACAGGCTCATACACACCCGGAGTACGTCTATGCAGACATCTTATCGACATTTCACCCGTTTACGCTGTAACGGGCAATCACGATTTATGGCGAAGTGACTACGATGATTTGAGCGAGAACTTACCGAAGTCGGCGTTAAAACATTGCATGACGAGCGTGTCATTTTAAAGCGTAACGAAAGCGAAATTTCACTTTCGGGAATTGACGATCCGTTTGCTTTAAACAGTGTCAAAATCGCCGAAAATATCGAAAATTCACTTGCGAAACTGCCGTTACAACGGATATGACATACTGCTTTTTTCACGTGCGAATTTATTCGACAGATTAAAATACCGCGGTTTTCCAACCTTATTCTTGCAGGTCATATGCACGGCAATTCAGAATACCGAAAGGCAGAGGTGTCGTTGCACCTAAATCAAGCTGGGGCAGTAAATCGTCAATGTTCTTTCCGAAATACTTTGCCGGGCATTACCACGCACCGCACACCGATATGATTGTAAACAGAGGTATAGGCAACCCTATGCTTTTGCCGAGATTGTTTAACCGACCTGAAATAACGGTCATTACATTAAAACACAAAAAGGAGATATAAAAATGGAAAACAAAAGACCTTTCAAAACAATTTACACTTGTTTCCCGCAAAGGAAAACACAAGGTACTTACAATGAGTTACGATGACGGTAAGATTTTCGACAGAAAGCTTATCAAGATTTTCAACAAATACGGTATCAAGGGTACATTCCACCTTAACACAGGTATTATGCCTGTTGATGAGGACAGAATACAGCTTTCGGAAGTCAAGGAACTTTACAAAGGCCACGAAGTATCGTGCCATACAAGCACTCACCCAACTATTGAACGTTGTCCGCTTGACCAAGTTGTTCAGCAAGTAATTGAGGACAGAAAAGCACTTAGGACGCAGTCGGCTATCCCGTAAGAGGTCTTAGCTACCCTAACGGCTCATACAGCAAGGATATTATCAATCTTCTTCCTGCCTGCGGCATAGAATACAGTCGTGTTGTCGGAAAGTACGGACGATTTTGCATTTCCCGACAACTTCCTTGAATGGAAATCTACCTGTCACCACGGTCACAACCTTATGCAGAATGCAGAACGTTTTGCCGACCTACATAAGACACAATATCTTTATATGATGTACGTTTGGGGACACAGTTATGAATTTGACCGCGACAACAGCTGGGATTTAATCGAAGGTTTCTGTAAATTTATCGGCGGACGTGACGATATATGGTACGCTACAAATATTGAAATCGTTGACTATATGAATGCCGCAAAAAAATCTTAAATACACCGCTAAAGGGAGACAGAGTTTACAATCCTAACGCAATACCTGTATGGATTGAAGTTGACGGTCAACATTACGAAATCAAACCGGGAGAACTTAAAGAAATATGACGGAAAAAAGAACTTTTCCTCCTGTGCGTGATTTATTCGTAAAACGCGGATACAAAGTCAATGCAGAGGTGCGTGACTGTGACGTTACCGCAACGAAAGACGATGAATTTATTATTATAGAGTTAAAGAAAAATTTATCCGTAACACTTTTGGCACAAGGTCTGAAAAGGCTCAAAACAGGTGCAGACGTATATATCGCCGTACCCAAGCCGAAAAAATATTCACTGAAAAATTCCGCAGCACATTTGCGGTGATAAAAAAACTTGAACTCGGACTTATATTCGTTTCAGTTCGCGGCAGTCATTCATTTGCGGAAATCGTATTTGAGCCGACCGAATTCAAACCGACAACACGCGACTATCGAAAAAGGCGTGAAATTCTCACAGAAATCAACGGCAGAACGATTGACACAAACACAGGCGGTGTGACTAACACCAAAATCATAACTGCTTACACCGAACAATGTATACATATCGCGTGTATCCTTGATATGTACGGCGATTGTCGCCGAAACACATAAAGGAAATCAGCGGTGACCGTGCGTATAATATTCTAAGAATGAATGTTTACGGTTGGTTTTATAACGTCAAAAAGGAGTCGACGGTATAACGACAGAAGGACGCAAAGGACTTTTGGAATATCCCGAACTTGAAAAATACTATACCGAACTTTTACAAGAGAATAAAAAACGGCTCACCTTGTGAGCCGTTTTTGAATTGCTTTTTTTAATATTCTTGCTTTTTCAAAAGATAATCTCTGTTGTTAAGCTTCGCATCTATGATAAACCTCGTCTATCAACTTTCTCAGCACATCGCCGATTTAAAATTATAAATCTTATACTGATATATGTCAATAGTTTTGTATATAATGTAAATTGAATTTAATATTCTGATTGCAATTATCTCCTATTACTCATTTTGTTCTTTGCAATCTCGATACACTGCTTTATCACCGCATTTATTCTTTTTAATCTGTGTATCTGTCAACTGTTCCATTTTTCAATCAATATGATGCAGGATCACGTCCTTTATCAAATAGTCGGGAGTAGTTTCGAGAATTTCACAAAATTTTATAAAGTTTTCAAGTTTCAAAGCTTTTCTTGCCGGATTCCGTTCCCGAAATCATCTGTATACTGACGTCCATTTTTTTCAGCCAAATACTCCTGCGTATACCCAAAGCTCAATTCTTCTCTTTTTTAACTCTCTTTCCTATATCCTCAAACAATTTCTTATTCATATTACCACCCAGATAAAATACTAATTGTATTTTATCAACTATCAGTTTAAATTATAATCAAGAAACAGTTTAATTTATTAAAATAATGGTTGACTAAAATGTCGATTTATATTATACTCTTTTCAGTTGGTAATTATTTATCAACAAAACATTCAGTCATTACGCTTCCCCAATTACAGCATTTGACTGAATGTTTTTTCTTTTTGATGAACAGTCTGCAAAACCGTAACAGCTTTGCAGAACAATCTGTCTTTTATTACATAGTTTCTATTTCGTGAATTTTTTAATTCTGTCAGCATGTCTGCCGCCTTGAAATTCCGCTTCAAGATAAGTGTCAACAATCATATTTGCAAGCTCTCTGCCCAAAACACGACCGCCCAAACAAATAACATTTGCGTTATTATATTTCCTTTGACATTTTCGCACTGAACACATCACCGCAAAAGTGCCGCTCTTATACCCTTAAACTTATTTGCCGCCATTGATATTCCCTATACCTGTACCGCAGATAAGTATACCGCATTCATTCACCGTCCAAGAACAGCCTTGCATACAGGCTTTGCACAGTCGGGATAATCAACGCTTGCCTCACTGTCCCATGTTCGAAGTCTTTAACTTCGATACCCTTTTCCTTTAAATGTTCGATTATATGTCGCTTTTAATTCAAAACCGCCGTGGTCACTGCCTATTGCTATCATTTGCGCTTTCTCCTTTTTTTCTTTGTTTTCTCTTTCTTCAAGCTCTCTTTCGGCTGAGATTTTCTTATATAATACGGTTTCATCTCAAGATACGATTGCGTTTCACCGCGTTTTTGCCTTATCAAAGCGCAAGTGCCGCAACCGATGACGCTCTTGAATTTAATGCATTTGCAGGCGGAAATATCGCCTTGTCACCAAAGTTTTTTTCTTTAATATATTCCTATACACCTTAACACCGTCACCGACAAATATAGTATCAAAATTCACCGCAGCTTTCAAGACATTCATCAATGCTGATTGCCTCAGGCTCTCCGATTTCCTTAAAACCCTCGTCCCAAATATGGCTTGCCGTAAACACATTGTCATTGTCTTGCGTCCATTATCGGCACAATTATATGCTCCGCATACGGCACGTTATATATGCAAGTGCCTCAAGTGTTCCGACGCTCACCACAGGTTTGCCCGTTGCGTGTGCAAGAGCTTTGACAGTTGCAACGCCTATACGAAGTCCTGTAAACGAACCCGGTCCGATAGCCGCCGCAAATATGTCAATATCCTGAACGGTCAATTCAAGCTCCGACAAAATCTGTTCTATCATTGTCATAATCTTCTGCGAATGAGTTTTTTATGATTTAAAATATACTCACCAAGCAAAAAGCTCATCTTCCATAACCGCAACAGTAGCGACATTGGACGAGGTATCTATTGCAAGAACTCTCATTTTTCTGCCTCCGTTTTTTGAATTTCGATTTTTCTGTAATTATCGTGACGGCTGTAATCCTTCGATATAGTAACGTCATATCGTTTTTCGGGAAGTATGTCGTCAATAAGCTGCGGCCATTCGATAACACTTACACCGTCGCCGTAAACATATTCTTCATAGCCGATTTCATACATTTCATCACTGTCTGCTATGCGGTACACATCAAAATGATACAAAGGAAGTCTGCCGCTGTATTCATTCACAATCGTAAAGTCGGACTTGTGATAGGCTCGTCAATTCCGAGTCCCTTTGCAAGTCCCTGCACGAATGCTGTTTTGCCGACGCCCAAATCACCGTACATACAAAAGTACGTCACCTGCCTTTAAAGTTTTGGAAAACTCCTCGGCAAATTTTTGTGTTTCTTCATAACTGTTTGACTCAAATTCCATAATTAAAATAACCCTGTTATCTTTCCGTCTGCATCAACGTCTATGTTATCAGCCGCCGGCACTTTCGGAAGTCCCGGCATAACCATTATATTACCCGTTTCAACAACGATAAATCCCGCACCGTTTGAAATTCTTACGTTGCTTACCGTAATTTCAAAATTTTCAGGTCTGCCCAAAAGTTTTGCGTTGTCAGACAATGAATACTGCGTCTTTGCCATACATACAGGCTTTTATCAAGACCGAGTTCTTCAAGTCTTGCAATCTGCTTTTGTGCTTTCGGTGTGTAATTAACACCCTTACCGCCGTAAATTTTTGTCACGATTTCATTAATCTTATCTTTAATTGACATATCGGTATCGTATGCCGGCTTAAAGTCAGCCTTTTGGTTTCAACCGCCGAAATAACCTTTCCGGCAAGATCCAATCCGCCCTCGCCGCCTTTTTGCAAAGACTTCGCTAAGCGCACATTCTGCACCTAATTCGTGACATCTTTCAATGACAGTGTTAAGTTCTTCTTCACTGTCCGTATCAAAACGGTTTACCGCCACAACAACCGGTACACCGAATGACTTCATATTTTCTATATGCTTTTCAAGGTTTACGATACCCTTTTTTCAAAGCGTCAACATTTTCTTCTTTAAGGTCGGTCTTTTTAACTCCGCCGTTGTATTTAAGTGCACGAACAGTCGCAACAATAACAACTGCGTCAGGACTTATTCCGGCCATACGGCACTTAATATCCATAAACTTTTCGGCACCCAAATCTGCGCCGAAACCTGCCTCTGTTATTGTATAATCAGAAAGCTTCATAGCAAGCTTTGTAGCTTGTACACTGTTACAGCCGTGTGCGATGTTTGCGAACAGATGCCGTGAATAAAGCAAGGTGTGTATTCAAGCGTCTGAACAAGGTTAGGCTTTATAGCGTCCTTCAAAAGTGCCGCCATTGCACCCTGTGCCTTTAAATCCGAAGCCTTAACAGGCTCACCGCTGCGGTTATAACCGATTATAATTTCACCCAAACGTTTTTTCAAATCCTCCAAATCGTTTGCAAGACAAAAGTATCGCCATAATCTCCGATGCAACGGTAATCATAAAACCGTCCTCACGCGGAATACCGTTCACCTTACCGCCCATACCGACAACAACGTGACGTAAAGCTCTGTCGTTCATATCGACAACACGTTTCCAAACAATGTTTGTAACATCAATATCAAGTGCGTTGCCTTGATGAATGTGATTATCAATCATTGCCGAAAGCAAGTTATTTGCCGCAGTTATAGCGTGCATATCACCTGTAAAATGAAGATTTATATCCTCCATCGGTACAACCTGACTGTAACCGCCGCCTGCAGCACCGCCTTTAATTCCCCATAAAGGTCCGAGTGACGGCTCACGAAGTGCCAAAATGCACTTTTTGCCCATATTGGTAAGTGCGTCACCGAGTCCGATTGTTGTCGTTGTTTTACCTTCACCCGCCGGAGTAGGATTTATTGCCGTAACAAGAATCAGCTTTCCGTTTTCATTGTCCCTTAACCTTTCCCCAAAGTTCAGAGGCAATCTTAGCCTTATACTTTCCGTAAAACTCCAAATCGTCCTCTGCTATGCCGATTGATGCGGCAACATCACGGATATGCTTCATTTTTGCATTTTGTGCAATTTCAATATCTGATAGCATATTCATATCCTCCCTTAAATTCTCTATTGTGCATTAAAATGTTAATATCTTTATAAAGTGAAATAGAGCTGAACAGTAAAATTAATCCAGCTCGAAAATATTTAATCGTTATTTAATCAGTTATTATTGAAATAACCTCTGTCCTCACGAACTTTCTAAGTAGCAAGTCCAATCTGTGTTCAACGTCGTTAAGAACGTCATCAACATATTGGTCTGTATCAGTCTTAATTTCGATAGACTTCTGTTGTGCGGCATTAACAAGCTCATTAGCCTGTTCATATGCAGCCTTTGTAATTTCGTGTTCGTCAATAAGCTGCATTTGAGTTTCTTCGGCATTCTTCTGAATAGCCTCGGCTCTGTGTTTTCAGCCTCTGACAAAATTCTTTGTCTTTCTTCCCTTAACCCACTTTGCTTCCTTTTAGCTCGTCAGGGTATACAAGACGAATTTCCTGAATGTAGTCTAAAAGTTCACCCCTTTGTCAATCATAACCTTTCCGGTTAGAGGTACAGCCGATGCTTTTTCAATAGCCTCCTCCATCATATCGACAATTTCCATGATATCCATATCCATATCCATTTCGTTCAATCCTTTCATCCCTACTTATATTTTTCTTCGATTGTTTCTATTATTTCACAAGGTACAAGACCTGTCAAATCTCCATGAAATCCCGCAAGCTCCTTAACCATGCTCGAACTGATATATGAATACTTCGTATTCGTCATCATAAACATAGTTTCGTATTCAGGATTAAGAGCCTTATTCAGAAGTGCCATTTGAAATTCATATTCAAAGTCAGCTACGGTTCTCGGGGTTCCAATCACTGTTGCATTTTTGCTGGCAGCAAAATCAACCAATAATCCTGTAAAAGTATCCACTTCCACATTATCCAAATGTTTAGTTACCAAGCGAATCATCAACTCTTTTTCGGCAGAAAAAGAGGGGTTTTGCTTGCATTGCTTAAAACTCCGACCACCAATTTGTCATAGACACGGCTTGGTCTTTCGATAATGTCAAGGTGTCCGTTAGTTATCGGGTCAAAACTTCCCGGATAAACTGCAATTTCATTTGTTCTTCTTTTTCCTCTTAGGCTTATCCCACAAAAGCCGATTTAATTGCTTACATCGTATGATGTAATTTGGGTAGCTGCCGACATTTTAGCGACAAGCTCAATTATTTTTCTTATATACCGTGATATGTTCTGCCGTACTTTCTCTGTCTGTACATTTCAAGTCCGTCAAAATCATCATGAAAATCAGTTCCGTCACTTTTCCAGAACCACTATACCATCCTCGTTTAACAGATTGTTTTTAACAATACCCTCAAGTACAGGTTCGATAAAGTTTTTATTATACGGAGGGTCAAGGAAAATCACATCGAATTTTTCCTTTGACCTCTCCATATAATCAAAACATGACGTATAATAATTTCACAGTAATCCGAAAAATCCAAAGAATTTGCATTTTTCTTGATAATATCAATCGAACGCTTGTCTTTATCAAGGCAAACGGCTTTTTGCACCGCGTGAAATCGCCTCAAAGCTCAAAGCACCGCTGCCGGCAAACATATCAAGGCACACCGCATCGGGTATAAACGTCTGAATTATATTAAATACAGACTCCTTAACTCTGTCAGTCGTAGGACGAACATCATCACCCCTCAAATTCAAAAAAAGTTTATGTCCGCGTCTGATTCCCAGATATTATCCTCATGCACAATCCTCCATATTATTCTTCTATATTCTAACCTACTTTTTTTTGCAAAAGGTCAACAATGTTATTGTTTTTTTTTCCTAATTTACATAAAATATCAATCGTTTTGTAAAGGATTTGATACATAGTATACATTAAATGCTAAATTTCATCAATATCTTCCGTAAAGTCAGGAATGTTAATTCCTCTCACATATTCGTTGTTAGGTACAGGGCGGTTTATCCATTTCAGGCCTATATAGAAACCTGTTTGTGTACACTGATTGTAAGCGGTATTTTGAATGCAACGCTTAATCTGTAAACACTGTCGTGCATAAACGTATAGAACTTGTGGTCTGTAAGATCTGTTGTTGTGTAAATACGAAGTTCCGTATCGTCCTCATTCTCCAAACAGCTTCTTCTCTCAGTCACCCAAAATATCAGCTTGGATACAAGGTGTACCCTTTCTTCCAGTTGTTTGACAGTACCCTTAGGGTCAAGGATTGACACAAGCTTGTTGTTTTCATAATCCCACTTATAAATTTTCGGATAACCGACTGCCTTTTTCATCATCAAATTCGTGATCAAGAAGTTCACGGATAAGGTCGCCGTCCCACCAAATAGCAAAATCTATTGATTCAGGGCTTTTTCATTGATAAGTTCACCACTCCATTGTGTAGATACCGTCGTCCATTACCCAACACTGATTGCCTTCATATCTCGGATCAATGCTAAGCGCAAAGTCCTCTTTGTTGTGTCACGGCTGTAAACTTACCCCACTTAATCTCGCCTGTTGCAGGGTCACGCACTTTCAAAAACCGTATTCGGCACTGTCGTTGTTCGTGAATTTGGAAGAAGAAGTCAAAGTTAGTGTTTTCTTTGTGAAGTTACCAAGGTTCATACAGTCGCCGTGTTCAAGGCCTGTTGAGTAAATACCCCTTACAACATGGTCAACAGCCATTGCGCCGTAAACGATTTCGTCAAGACCGTCACCGTCAATATCGCCTACGCCGAGATTATGATTACCCTGATTTGTATACTCTATATTCTGGTCTTTGTTAGCAAGGAATTTCCAGCGTTTACAAGCTTATTGTCAATAACGTCATAAGCCGCAAGCACCGTAGGACAGCCGTGGTCATAGTAACCTCTGCACATTACAACGCTTGGATTTTCACCGTCAAGATATGCCACGCAGGCAAGGAAACGGTCAACTCTGTTACCCCCAAGAGTCGCCCCATTCACGAACGTTGCCTCTCGGCGGGTCATAATCGACAGTATCCATAATTTCGCCTGTTTCACCGTTGAACAATGTCAAATATTCAGGACCTTCAAAGAATGAAACCGTCCTTATTTCTGTAATCCGCGTCCTTGTCACCGATTACGTTACCCTTGCCGTCAACGGTTGCGTCTGCTGTTTTGCAAACAAGTTCTGCCTTTTACCGTCATTATTAAAGTCATACACCATAAATTGTGTATAGTGTGAACCTGAACGGATATTACGTCCGAGATTAATTCTCCATAGCTTTGTACCGTCAAGCTTGTATGCGTCAAGCAAACATTCACCTGTTATACCCTTTGTGTGAGTTATCCTTACCGTTTGCGTCCCAACGAAGAATGATTTCATATTCGCCGTCACCGTCAAGGTCACCGACAGACGCGTCATTTGCGGTATAAGGATATGAATTGCCGTCAGGGTCAACAAAGTTTTCAGGCTTGTCAAGAGGAATTGATATATAAGGTGCATTTACAACTTTAACTTCCGCACCCTTTTTCTCAGCCTTATTACCCTTTACGGCTTTGATTGTGTAAACGTCTTCCGGTTTACCGTCTTTGTCAAGATAGTTTGTAGAATCGGTGATTATGTCTGTAATCTTTTCACCGTTTCTTAAAATTATAAAGTTAATGTCCTGTTCGTATTCATACGCATTAAGACGCCAGCTAAGGAATACGCCGTTTTCTGTCATCATTGCAACGGCACCTCTGCCCAACGTTTCCATTTTGCGTTTCTTCGGCTTAGCCTCCATATCTATTGTTACCTCACTGCGTTTTGATATACCGCTTGTCGTAACAGCCTCAACCGCATATACGAAAGGTACATTTGTTATTACTTTATCATCAATGAAATGTGTTTCTTCTGTTTTTCCTATGTACTTGTAAATACCGTAAGGTGCTTTTTGGTAAATGTTGTACCAAACCGCCTCCTTAAATCCGTTCCATACAAGTGTTACGGAATTAGGGTTTCCCTTTGCGTCAAGCTCTGTTATCTCGCCTGCAACGCTCTTGCCGTCAACGACTTCAACATCAATCGTAACAGACTTATCCGAACAGAACTTATGTGCATACAATGCACACACGCTGTATTCAAATTTATCGCATATTGTAACGTCACCGTCAACAAATTCCTCTGTAATAACTTCCTGAACCTTATCAATTTCGTTATTCTTCGGATTTCTGCGTGACACTCTGTAACCGATAACGCCGTCGGCTTTATCCCAAAGTCAATTTAACCGAAGCCGTATCACGTTTTGCGATAACGGCACTTTTAACATTCTTAACTTCAATGTCTTGCTTTTGTGCAATATCAATGCTGTTAAGGCAAGTATGCTTACCCATTTCAAATGCAAATTCAATCTTACCGTCAGTAACTGTAACAGGGGAACACTCTTTCCACAACAGTACCGTCACTTACCCATACGCCGTATTTTTCACCGTTGACGTTGTAGAATGTCATAACATCGCCTTCGCCAACATAGTCGCCCGTAGAAACGCGTACAAATATATTCGCCGTTTTCAATATCAACGATAAATGACTTTCCGCCCATAAAAAAAGAAAATCTCTGTTTAATTCCTTTTCACCGATTTTTTCTTTCGTCAGCCTCTGCGGCTTCCGAAAGTCCAAAACCTTTTTCCTTTGTGTAAACAGATTTTTCAGTCACTTTTTGTAACCGTCAACAGGCGGTTTCTTACCAAAATCAAAACTTGCCTCTCTCATTTTTATCAATTTCCTCTCTAAAATACATTATAATAATTTAATTATACACCAAAATGATGAATTAATAAAGTGTTTTTTAAGAGTTTTTATGTTTTTCTTAATTATTGCAATTCATCAAGGCTTTTAAACGTATATCCTCATTTTGCGTAATTTATTATATCTTCCAAAGCATTTGCATTGTCGGAGGACACTGCGTGAAGAAGTAAAACAGCTCCGTCATGCAGATATGGCGTAACTTGATTAAACGCATAGTCCGCCCCCTGCTGCATATTTATGTCCCAATCCTTGTACGCAAAGCTCCACAGAATTGTCCTGTATCCCATATCCTTTGCAACCGCAAGCACCCGTTCACTGTATTCCCCCCTCCGGCGGACGCATATATTTCATACTCACGCCGTACATTTCCTCACACATTTTATTCAAATCGGAAAGTTCTTTTGCTCCGTTTCAACGCTCTGTTTCGGTAAATTCGGGTGATTTACGGTATGGTTTCCTACAATGTGACCGCCATCAATCATTCTCTGCACCAATTCCTGCTGATTTTCAAGATACGGATATAATCACAAAGAATGCCGCAGGCGTTGAAGTCTGCTCCAAAACGTCCAAAATCTTTGACGTGTAGCCGTTTTCATAGCCCTCGTCAAACGTCAGATATAGTGTTTTCGGTGCATTTTCATCTATATAATAGCAATCGTATTTTCTAAGCACTTCCTTTTATTGAATTAGGTATTTCGGGCGGTGCACCTTTCTTGCGTACAAATCCCCAACCAATCCCCTCATTATCCATTTGGTCATATGACACGTTCACCTGTTGTACGTCATTGCTGACCGTATCGGCGGTATTAGATGAACAACCGCTCATCAAAATAGCCGTGCAAAAAAATTACCAAAATCACTTTTTCATTGTTTATCATACCCTTTCTTTATTTATTTTTATTCTTTAATAATAATGTTGATAATAATGTTGAATTTTATTGTAAATTGGTATATAATAATGATATATCAGCTTTTTAGGGGGATTTTAATTATGTCTAATGCAACCGAATTTGAAATGAGACGTCGTGAACGCCGCAGACGTGAACGTCTTAGAAAAAACGTATCCGTGCGGCTATTATTTTTATAGTTCTTATAGCAATCATTATTGTTGTCGCAGTTGCCGTTTCGATGAAAAAAGGTAACAACGAACAGCAAAATACAAATAATGTATCAATCGAAACAACAGAAAATCCAGAAAATGTCGTTCCGACCGTAGAGCCGGTACAAACAAGTACATTAAACATTCCTCCCGCAACGGAAGAAAACGACCTGCTTCAAATCGTTAAAAGATTCAGTACAGGAAAAGCGTTGTTATCTTACATTTGATGACGGTCCTTACAGAAAATATAACTCCGCAAATTCTTGATACTTTGAGAAAGTACAATATTAAAGCCACGTTCTTTGAAGTCGGTTCACTTATCGACTCAAACTTTGATATGGCAAGACGTGTATACGAAGAAGGACATCTTATAGCCAATCACTCGGACGGACATAACTATGAAAATTATATGCGTCAACAGACACATTTATTAATGAAACGTTTTCCGGGCGGCAGCTACAAATCAAGTGCCGACAGTTTTTCACCGGTAAAACAAGAATGTAAACCAGTATTGAAAGAAAACGGTTATTATTATTGTGACTGGAACGCGCTAAACGGTGACGCAGAGGGTAAAAAAAAAGATGCACAAGGTCTTTTGGATTACCTAAAGTCAAATATGCCGGAAGGTCAAAATGTTGTCATTCTTATGCACGATGCCTCCGCTAAACAAGCTACGGCTGACGCTTTGCCAATGATTATCGAATATTTGATTTCAGAGGATATACATTCCACAGACTTGACGATATTAATTATCAAGCCGCTGTGACAACAATCGCCCCTGAAAGCGGTGAAACAACCACAACAGCTACTTCAACCGATACATCAAATACAGCAAGCACAACAAATACAACAAACCCAACAAGCACAACAAATCCAACAGCCGACACAGCAAACGCACAAAACAGCAATACACAATCGGCAACAGACAAACCTGTACAGGCACAAAATACCCAAAAACATAACCCCTGCCCCTGCGCAATCGGGTACAGCAATTATCTGTTATAATGGATATGCGAGAAAACCATTTGGGTATAATGGAAACAGAGAGAAAATACGATGTTAAACATAATGTAATATCGAAATGGGAACGCATATTCTTGGAAGAAGGATCACTTATTTTTTATAGTAATATTTCACATTCCAGCCGAAGGTCTGATGAAAGAAAGACGAGGTAGAGCCAGTAAAGTAGATGGAATAGCAAAAGGTCGTCCACCCAAACTTGATAAGAAAATTGAAGAAGATTTAATTGCCGAAAATCAGCGATTAAGAATGGAGAATGAATACTAAAAAAAACTCAGTGCCTTAGTTCGGAAAAGAATGTTAAAAGAAGAGAAAAAAGCAGCAATAGTCAATGAATTAAGGCAAAAATATCCGTTAAAAGACTTGCTGCAATTATCAGGTTTAGCCCGTAGTACTTTTTATTACTATATACAACATCCAATCAAAGATAAATACAAGAAAGAAAAACAAGAAATACTATATATATTTTTAGCTAATAAAGGCAGATACGGCTACCGCAGAATCTTAATTGTATTAAGACAACAAAGGATATACAATTAACCATAAAACTGTGTTGAAACTGATGAAAGAACTTAATCTCAAAGGAAAACAACGCAAAAACAGTAAATATCGTTCATACAAAGGAGAAATCGGCAAAATAGCCGACAACTTATTAACAGAGAATTTGCAGCTACAAAACCTTTTGAAAAACTAGCAACTGATGTAACTGAATTTAAAGTGTGTAATGATAAAGTATATTTGTCACCTGTAATGGATTTGTATAATCGAGAAATTGTGTCATACTCAATTTCATTAAGTCCAAATTTGCAGCAAATTAGAGAAATGCTTGATGGTTTATTCAAAAAGCTGCCCGCTAATGCGAAACCATTATTCCATTCTGACCAAGGTTGGCAATACCAACATTCGGAATATCAACGTTTACTATCAGAACACAATATTGTACAAAGTATGTCTAGAAAAGGAAACTGTATGGACAACGGTGCAATGGAAAACTTCTTTGGAAGATTAAAGGTTGAAATGTTTTATGGTGAAAAATTTGAAAGTGTCAAAGCTTTCATAGATGAATTAAAAAGATATATTGATTATTACAACAATGAAAGAATTTCTTTAAAGGGGTAAAAGGAATGAGTCCGGTGCAATACCGAACTCATTTACAAGAAAGTTAATATTAAATTTTGTCTAAATTTTGATTATATCCGCTTTGAGTATTTTCTCTGCTTTCGGATATATGTGCTGGCTTAGAAAGATTTCATTCCCGAACGGAGTTGCGGGCGATGTGTATTTTCGCTTTTGTACAGAGGAATATTCTCTGTATTAATAGCACTTTTCCTTTTTCACCGCTTGTTTTCATACGGTTTTGGGAAAAGAAAATATGGGGGAAATAAATTTTTCGTTTTCCTTTCATCAATATCATATACGGTGTACCTATGGCACCAGAATGTATTTATATTCCTAAAAATCACAACATACCTTACAGCACACAAAGTCCGTAATGAACGACAGAGCCGCAATGGACGGATTAACCTTAATTTGTTGGACTGTTTCAATATTGGCGGGAATAATCATAACCAACTATATAGAAAAACCAATCGTAAAATATGGCTTAAAAACAGTATTTTAAAATTATTGGAGCTTATACATCTAAGAACCCCTCAAAAAACACAGCCTGCTCCAAAAAGTGATAAAAAGTACATAACTAAAAAACACACAGTCAATGAAAACAGACTGTGTGTTTTTAATAAAATCCTATTCTTTTTCTGTTCTTAATCAATATCCATACAATAATCGCCGATGCAACCATACTCATACACCACTGTATCGGTGATGAAATAAGCGATACAAGTGCGGTTTCATATCCCATAAGCGGAATTTCCCGCAACAAAGTAACCGCCTGTAACAATCACAAGTGCAACAATACCGCCGATTATAAAATGCTTTATATCAACGTGTCCGTAAACGATTTTACCGATTGCAAATCCCATAATACCTTTAATAATAAATGTCGGTATACAGAATATCGGATAACCCGAAATAAAATCTGCCAAGCTATGTCCTATCGCTCCGACAACCGCACCGGGTATAGGTCCGAGTATCATTGCAGCCACATAAATTATGCAGTCGCCGAAATGCACATATCCGCCGCCTATCGGCACTTTCGGCACGATAGTAAGTACGCACGCCAACGCCGTAAGCATTGCCACTCTAACAAATTGTTTAGTATTCATCGTATTCCCCTTCTGTAAGTTCCGTCACTGTTTTATCTTCAAGTGATTTCTTTACATTTATAATTCTTTGATTTTCAGAGCCTCTGAATTTCAATTTCAAATTTTTCTTTTCCGCCACAAACGCACCGTCAACAAGCACGTCAATATACTTTAAAATATCTTCGCATTCTCCGACAAGCTCTTCAAAAGTAAAACCACTGTAACACCATACGGTTTTATTCGGAAAATGTTCCTTTATTGTTTTTAAAATATATTGTACCGCCACGCGATTTTCCTTTTTCAAAAGGCTCACCGCCGAGCAGGCTGAAACCTTTTATATACTCCTTATCCATTGCGGTTATAATTTCGTTCATTGTATCGTCCGTGAACTCATTGCCATAGCAAAAATCCACGTTTCACTGTTAAAACAATCCTTGCAGTGACGTCTGCAACCGCTGACAAAAAGCGATACTCTCACACCTGTTCCGTTTGCAATGTCGGTTTTCTTTATATTCCCATAATACATAATTAATTTCCACAGCATTTCTGCCCACAAATAGTAATTAAAAACCTTAACTGCTCTTGCTTGTGGGCTGACAAGGCGTTAAGTGGAAATTATGTCCATGTGCGTTCGCCATAGGCGAAAATCGCACGGACAATTAAATCAAATAACGTGATTTTTCACGTTATTTTCCCTTATTACAAATGCAAAACTCTGCTCTTAATCTCTTTCGTCTTTCCCGTATTCCAAAATTTTCGCCGAGATAACCGCAAGTACGTCTTGTAACATTCAATTTACTGTGGTCTTTATTATGACATTGCGGACATTCCCATTCCATATTGTCATTAATCATAATCTCACCGTCAAAGCCGCAGTCTTGGCAATAGTCCGACTTTGTATTAAATTCGCCGTACTGAATGTTATCATAAATATACTTCACGAGCGTTTCAAGTGCGCAGGCAGGTTATTCTGCATATTCGGTATTTCCACATAAGAAATCGCACCGCCGAGCGAAATATTTTGGAATTCGCTTTCAATATCGAATTTATCAAAAGCATTGATTTTCTCTCTGACGTCAACGTGGTAAGAATTTGTATAATAACCCTTATCGGTAACATTCTTAATCGGTCCGAATTTCTCATAATCAATTTTAGCAAAACGATAGCATAACGTTTCCGCAGGTGTGCCGTAAAGACTGAAACCAAGTCCTGTTTCCTCTTTCCACTTTTCCGCCGCGTCACGCATATGATACATTACTTTAAGTGCAAATTCTTTACCTTTACCGCTTGTTTGGCTTTCGCCGGTCATAAGATAAGTAAGTTCATAAAGACCGATATATCCGAGTGACAACGTAGAATACCCATTGTGCAAGTATTTATCAATCGTTTCACCTTTTTTCAAACGTGCTATAGCGCCGTACTGCCAGTGAATAGGGCTTACGTCAGACACAACGCCCTCAATGCTTTATGACGGCACATAAGTGCCTCATAGCAAAGCTCAAGCGTTCGTCAAACAGTTTCCAAAACTTTTCTTCATCGCCCTTAGCCACAAGTCCGATTTGCGGAAGATTTATACTTACAACACCTTGATTAAATCTTCCCTCCCACTTGTACTCACCGTTTTCGTCTTTCCAAGGTGAAAGGAACGAGCGACAGCCCATACAGCTGAACACGTTACCCTGATAATTTTCACGCATTTTCTTTGCTGAAATATAGTCTGGATACATTCTTTTAGCGGAACATTTAACCGCAAGTTTCGTAACGTAATCGTATTTACCGCCCTTTTTAGACAGTTGTTTTCATCAAGCACATATATAAGTTTTTGGGAATGCAGGGTGTAACATATACACCCTGTTCATTCTTAATACCGTCAAGTCTTTGACGAAGAATTTCTTCGATAATTCTTACGTTTTCGTCAACGTATTCGTTATTTTCGTCAATATATAGGAACAAAGTCACAAACGGCGACTGTCCGTTCGTTGTCATAAGCGTATTAATCTGATATTGAATAGTCTGTACACCCGATCTTAATTCATCATCGACACGCATTTCAACTATTTTCTCAATATCTTCCCGGCTTAACGTATCCTTGAATTTTTCCTGTGTTTCAGCCATAAACTTGTCGCGGCTCTTTCTTAAATATTTTCCCAAATGTGCCACATTTACGGACTGTCCGCCATACTGATTACTTGCAACCGCCGCAATAATCTGCGTTGTGACGGTACAGGCAACCTGAAAGCTCTTAGGCGATTCAATCATCTTGCCGTTCATAACGGTTCCGTTGTCAAGCATGTCACTTATATTGATAAGACAGCAGTTAAAAATCGGCTGTATAAAATAATCCGCGTCATGAAAATGAAGTATGCCGTTTTGATGTGCCATTGTGATATGCTCCGGCAACAGCATACGTCTTGTAAGGTCACGCGACACTTCACCTGCTATATAGTCACGCTGTGTAGACGCGTGAACAGTATTCTTATTTGAATTTTCCTCCGCAAGCTCCTTGTTTTCGTTTCTGATTAGCTTTAGGATTGATTCATCTGTTGTATTCGACTTTCTCAAAAGACTGCGTTGGTATCTGTATATCATATACTTTTTCGCAAGTACATACTTGTTGTGTGCAACAAGCGTCTTTTCGATTATATCTTGAATCGTTTCAACGGGAATTACTTCCTTGTCTGTTTTTCAACGTTTCCTATCGCCTCTTCTATCAAGTCGTCACTGACTTTTGCGAATTGTCCACCTCAACATTCGCTTTTTAATGGCGGCTGTTATCTTGTCAGCATTGTATTCAACAATTCTGCCGTCACGCTTTTTTGTACTTTCATTTTTTATTAACCCTTCTCTGTATAAAACACTATATACAGTATTATCGCTCAAAAAAAATATGCAGAAAGCACGTCTTTATGCGTGTTTTATGCAAATCTCAAATACTATGTAACCACTATATTTTGTGCTCTCGATATTTTTTGTATATCTATATCTTGTAGTATATTATAGCACAGTTGGATTATAAATGCAATACATTTTTATTTTACAAATTGAATACAATATAAAAAAAAGCAAGCACAATTTTTATGCTTGCTTATCAATATATTGTATTTATATAAAATAATCCGGAATAAAAGTTTCACGCATATCAATGTAACCCTTAAAATCTTTCTGACGCTTGCCGTCTATTGTAAACCTTACGTTCACAACCCCGTCAAGTCCTGTAAGCGAATTAACGATTGAATACACTGTAAGCAGTTCCAAATCACGACCCTCGGGGTGCTTGTCCACCAATTCCTGTTTTAAATCCACATACGCAATCCTGTCAAGCACTTTCACCTTTATACCATGTTTGACGTTCGGAATAATTCGCCTTATTTTCGGATTGTCGTCATATCCCTCAACAAGCTCGTCCGCTACTCTTTGTGCCATTTTCTGCGTACTCATCTGCGGTATTTGAGTTTTTACTGGAATCAATCTAAGCATTTGTGCGTCAACGTAATACAGCTTTACCTCTGCTGTTTCCGTATGTGTATTCTGCGATATAACCACAGTACCAAAGCCGATTGCAAGTATTAATAAAAATATAAAGTGTCTTATAAGCGTGTTCTTCTTTAATGTAACTATCTGCAAAAACAAAAACCTCCATACACTGACTTATATACAGTATATGAAGGTTCAATGATTTTATTACATATTTTTACTTTGTTCCAATGCTATTGCAAGCTGGTCAGGACAAGACGTACCCGCGTCCGTTACAGTTTTGTACCCTTTAATCTCCGAAATAACATCGTCAATATTCATACCCTCAACAAGAGCGCTTATACCTTGCGTATTACCGTTACAACCTCTTGTGAAGTGTACATTTCTGACAACTCCGTCTTCTACCTCAAAATCTATCTGTACAGAACAGACACCCTTAGGCTGATATGAAAACTTAGCCATTATATCCACCTCCAAAATTTTATATTTATCGACATTCTGATTATACAACATTTATTGCTTTTTTCAAGCATATCTATTGACTATACACCCATTTTTTATATAATAATATACAGAAATAAATTTAGGAGGAAGTTCAAATGAAATTATTTGTAGATACTGCCAATGTAGATGAAATCAGACAGGCAAATGATATGGGCGTCATCTGCGGTGTTACAACAAATCCGTCTCTTATCGCAAAAAGAGGGCAGAGATTTTGTTGAAGTTGTTAAGGAAATCACAACTATTGTAGACGGTCCTATCAGTGCCGAAGTTATTTCTCTTGAGGCTGATAAAATGGTTGAAGAGGCTAAACCTCTTGCAGCTATCAACAAGAACATTGTTATAAAAATTCCTATGTGTGCAGAAGGTCTAAAGGCTGTTAAAAAGCTTACAGCTCTTGGTATCAAGACTAACGTAACTCTTATCTTCTCAGCCGCACAGGCACTTCTTGCCGCAAGAGCAGGCGCTACATATGTAAGTCCGTTCCTTGGCAGACTTGACGACATCGGTACAAACGGTATGATTCTTATTGAAGAAATCGCTGATATTTTCAAAATTCACGAAATCCCAACAGAAATTATCGCCGCAAGTATCAGAAATCCTATCCACGTTATCGACGCCGCAAAAAGCAGGTTGTGACATCGCAACAGTTCCTTATAAGGTAATTGCTCAAATGCTTCACCACCCACTTACAGACAAGGGTATCGAAAGATTTTTAAAGGACTGGGAAACAGTTCCGAAAAACTAATCAAGCAAAAATTAAGGCTGCCGATTTAGGCAGCCTTTTTATTATACTTCCACAGCTATTGCACTGTAATTATCATTATTTTCCTTTTTTCGTTTTCGTGCAGGCTTTCGAGCATTTTTTTCAAGCCATTCTTTCGGTGACTTTGTTTTTGCGAACGATTTTCTATATCATCTTCATAAACATATTCCCAAAAACCGTCTGTACAAAGTACAAAAGCGTCACCTTTTTCAAGTCAATCACTTCCGACATCAAAAATTCAAATCATCAATGTCACTTATCGATGACAACAATTTATTTTGATTAGGGCTTGTACGTATTTCATCAAATGTAATTATCCCTCTTTAAAATCTCTGAATGCGATAGAATGGTCGTCCGTAATCTGCGAAATTCTCTTTTTTTGATATGTAGTAAAGACGGCTGTCGCCGGAATGTGCCCACACGGCTTTTTCACCGTCAGTTACCAATGCAACAATCGTACTCGACATATTCGATTTTGTACTCTCTCGTTCCTCACCCAAAACAGACGCCGCCTTTTCGATATATCTGTATAACGCCTTACCCGAAAGTTCAGGTGCTTTTTTAAACGATTTACAAACCGTTTCACACACAATCTCCGACGCAACCTCGCCGAAGCTCTGTCCGCCCAATCCGTCGCACACGACAAAGCACCACAACTTATCCGAATTTGCGTAACCTACATAATCTTCATTGTTTTTACGACCGCCTCTGTTTGTCAGTGACACTGCTCTCATAAATTTTTACCCCACATTTATTGATTTCCGTTTTCTTCTGCACTGTTTTCAAAATCAGCTGTATTTTCTGAATTTTCCGCATTATCTGTATTTTCCGTATTACCGTTATCAATGCCTTTCAAAGAATTGATTTCCTCCTGCATAGTGAGCTGTCCCTGCAAAGCCTCATCAAACATAGCTTTTGTCTGACGGTTTGAAAACAATAAGTACTATATTCATAACGCATTGAACCAATATTACAGCAGTCAAAATCAACGCCAGCCATACAAGCCCTTTTTCACGACCGCTTTTACACGTTTATAATCCATCTGTATCACTCCTGATTTTTTATACTCTGCAAGAAAGCGTGAAAACTTTCCGACGCATTTTTCGTTAAATCTCACTCCGAGAGAAGTAAGTTTCATAAGTAAATCCGCACTGATTTTTCTTCATATTCGACTTCAACTTCATAATCCGTTTTATCGAAATATGTCGTTTTATCAAGGCATAATTCCGATCCGTTATGCACAAGGCTGTTTCTTTTCGTTACGGCACAGCCCATTTTATAAAGCTCGCCTACGTCCTCGCCTGTTATCTCTTTTGCAAGTTCGGCATTTATAATATCAGGTACTTCTTCCGTTTCAAATTCATTTTCTTCGCAAATCTGCAAAGGGCTGTTTTCGTTTTTGTGAAGTTTTACCTGTATCTTCGCCACTTCACACACCACTCTTATTCTTACCATTATACGTTTTTCTCTAAGTATACCCGCTTTATCGGTATAATAATAATTCTTCTGTTCTCTGACCTTTTTCCCATGTAAAAGCGTTTAAAATACTCTCATACAGGTCTTTGTCTATCATACTTTTTATCTCTGTTTCCGTCATTTCTGCTCCTTTATATAAACTGATTTCTTTCTTCACTGTATTTGTACCCAATCAGTGACAGTTTATCCTCAATAGTTTTTCTTTCAAGCTCCATATCGTCACACATATCGTCAAGATTTGAATAAAAATCACGAAGTTTTGTGTTGACAAAGCTAAGCAATATAGCAGGATCGTTCGGTATCATATTATCCCTCCAAGTGATCTCTTATAAGTGTTTTTATTTCGTTTTTGCCCTTATGGATTTCGTATTTCATTGCCGGTATAACCGTTTTTGAATATCTGATATTTGTGTTCGGTGATGATTCGATTATACAGCCCTCGCCACCCGTTTCCGTAAGGACTTCACAGAATTGAAAATCATTCCTCGCTTGCGCAATAAACGAATCCTTTGTTTTTAATGTTGTCCTTATCTCTTGATGCAACCGCAAAACCTGCGTCATACGCAACACAATCATATTCCGAATTAATTTCGTGACTTCTTGTATGACCGAACGATGTCGGAGTTATAACGGTTTTAACGTCAATCCCTTAAACGGCGACCATTCTATTACAACTCTGTCATTTTCGACATTGTATGACTTCAAATGTCTGCGTACCAACACCGCGCCGTCAACAACAAACGTAAGCATACTGTCGCAAGCCGCCTCATCAATGCTTACATTACTTCTCATAACATTAAATCCAAAATGAGCACTGTATGCAAATTTCAAATATTTCGGCACAATCTGACCGCACGCAAAATCGGTAATTGTTCCTGCCGGATATGCAATACTTTGCCGTTTCGTCTTGATACAAGCATATCTGCCTCTTTTATAAGTTTAAGTTCGTCAAGTTTAGGCATTTCTTCAATATCGCAAGACCAAAATTCATGGTCATCAGACAACATAAGGAATATATATGCTTTAAGTCCCCAATAAGGTGAGCCGTGTGCATTATAATGCTCTGCCATAAGAAGATTTGAATAATCGTATCCGACAGATAAAATTCCGCTTGTATCGAATATATTTTTGAAAGCCAATTTTCAATGTTTCTTATTAATATGCCTTTCATAACACCAAGCGAAAACGGTCTTATACCCGCCAAAATGCAAGCGCCCCAAAATCGCCGCTTGTGCAAAACGATATGTGAGTGAACGACCGTAAGGAAGTGCCTCGCCGTCCTCGTCAAACCAATATATGAACGTTTTTGCAAATTCCGTTGCACGTTCCTTGTATATATCGGAACGCTCCTTGTCGTCGTCCTCCATTGCAACGGCATAAATCAATCCGTAAAATGGAATGCAAAACCAATGTAATAATCCTTTGTCCATGCAGTCCGTCTATGTACCAGCCGTTGCCAAGATAGAATTCATCTATCCTTGCAATATCTTTGTCCAACTGTTCTTGACTGTATTTTCTGCCGACCTTTTTAAAGCAACGTTGACAAGCACTCTGAAAATGTCCAGTTGCTGTCACAAACTTCCTTGTCATTTATAGAATAAAGCCATTTTTCAAAGTTTTTTTCGCAGTGGATTTAAGCGGCTCCCATACCTTTTCCGGTGCAAAATCAAACCGTATGCAAATGCAGCCATTTCAACAAAACGTTGGTCTTTATCGTGGCAATCGCCCCAGTAACCGTCATTTTTTTATCCGCACCGCTTGTTATACCGGTTATATATAACTTTTTCAAACGTTTCATTTTCACCGCCGCCTGCCCAAAACGGCACAAGTCCCCATAGCGGACGTGCAAAAGCCTCAACGTCCGCCGAAAGATTTTCGTACCACGCACTGTGTCTTGCATACTGTACCTTTCCGCCGTTGTAATACTTTTTCTATAGGCGATATTATATCCGATAACTGTTGTCTGAAATATTCTTTTGTATACATAAAGCCACCTCTGTCACTTTGAATTATCTTAATATTTTTATTATAGCATTTATTTACCAAAAAAAGTAAATAAGATAATTGTAAACCTTTGTTTAATTTTTAGGTTGACAATTAAGCTTTTATAATATATAATTATCTCAGTTTTTAAGTTAGAAAGGAAATTTTCAAATGAAGAAGAAATTTACAACAAGAGATTTAATTTTGTGTGCATTGTTCACTGCACTTTCGGCAATCGGAGCGTTTATAAGAATTCCGGTTCCGCTTGTGCCTTTTACTTTGCAAATAACATTTACAACATTGGCAGGTCTTTTGCTCGGTTCTAAAAAGGGCGCAATAAGCGTTGCGGTATACGTGCTTATGGGACTTATCGGAATACCTGTGTTTTACACAAGGCGGAGGTTTTTTTCAGCTATGTGCTAAAACCAAGTTTCGGCTTTTTTGGTAGCCTTCATTATAGGGCATTCGTAACAGGACTTATTGTCGAAAAGAAACAAAATCCGTCATTCTTGAGAATACTCGGTGCAAGCTTTGCCGGTATGGCATTCGTATACGTTTTGGGTGCGATTTATTTCTATATTATATGTAACTTTGTTATTAATGCACCTGTCAGTATCGGTAAAACAGTTATGTCGTGTTTCGTGCTTGTCGCTCCGGGTAATATCGCCCTTGCAATCCTTTGCAGCACTTGTCGCAAAAAATTATACCGATTCTAAATCGTCAAAACCAGTCAACTGTTCCCCAACCTAAGACTGTATGATAAAAAAAAACACTGTGCTTTGTCACAGTGTTTTTTGATTACTCATAATATTTAAAATAAAAATACACCCACATCAATATTTCATTGATGTGGGTGTACATACAAATGGTTGCGGAGACTGGACTTGAACCAGCGACCTTCGGGTTATGAGCCCGACGAGCTACCAACTGCTCTACCCCGCGATATTTAACTTAGTGCCTCTCTCAGAGTGCTATAATAGTATAGCACACCCTAACTTATTTGTCAAGTGTTTTTTATAATTTTTACATTTTTATTTTTTAAACCTCAATACTATTGTTTTTATCCGTGATTTAGTATATAATGTAAGTATTATTTCAAAGGAGAGATGATTAATTTGGAGCGCCTTCTTTCAAATTTGCGTGTACGTCTTGAAGAACGTATTTCGCCGAATATGATGCGTGTAATACGTCCTTTTGACGGTGCAATTTGTTATATTTATGCTTTTGGGCATTGTGAACACTGCCGTATCGGTCGGCACAGCCACATTACTTGACATTCTTCACAATGTGCTTCTCGCACCGGACAACCCACTGCGATTAATCGCCGAACACTCACGTTCCAACTTTATATTCGGATATATAATCAGCATAATAACATCATTCTTTTTAAACTGTCACTTTACGTTTCACCAACGACCGACGCTTAAAAAGTTTCTCAAATTTCCGATAAGTTATATACCGAATTTCATATTTCAATACCTAATGGTATTCATTTTTACGGCTTTAAACTTAAATTCAACGCTTGCATACATTTGTGCGGCGATACTCGGCACACCGCTTACGTTTGCAGCAATGAAACTGATGGTATTCAGCCGAAGAAAATCAACTACTTGAGGTGATATAAATGCTTTCACACATATATTCCTGCGGACTTTCAGGTATAGACGGATTTTCCGTATGCGTAAAACGGATATTTCAAACGGTTTACCCGCATTTGATATAGTAGGCTTACCCGACGCCGCCGTTAAGAGGCAAAAGAACGCATACGTTCTGCCATAAAAACACAGGCTTTCGTTTTCCCGCAAAGCACATTGTCATAAACCTTGCCCCTGCCTCCAAGCGTAAAGAAGGTTCGGGATACATTTACCTATGGCACTTTCTATTATATGCGCCACGGAGCAGATTTATGCACCGGACTTAAGCAAATGTGCGTTTTTCGGCGAACTTTCGCTTGACGGCACCGTACAACCGATAAACGGAATACTTCCTATGGTTATTTCGGCGTACAAAAAGCGGTTTTACCGATATGTTTGTACCAACCGAAAATGCGGACGAGGCAGCAGTCATTGAAGGTGTAAACATATATCCCGTATCATCTTTGAAAGCATTATGCGACCATTTTTGTGACATACAGAAAATTAATGTACATAAAATTGACCTACCAATTATTTTGCGTCATGCTTCAAATGTACTTGATTTTGCGACGTAAAAGGTCAGAGAACGTCAAGCGTGCGCTTGAAAACTGCCGCCGCCGGCAATCACAACGTACTTTTATAGGCAGTCCCCGAACAGGTAAAACAATGCTTGCGCAACGTATGCCGAGCATACTTCCCGACCTTTCGTTTGACGAAGCTTTGAAGTGACAAAATACATTCAATCGCCGGACTTTTTACCGAAAGACCAACCGCTTATTTTAAACAGACCTTTCAGAAGTCCGCACCACACGATTTCATCTGCAGGTTTGTCGGGCGGAGGTTCAACTCCAAAACCGGGTGAGCTTCCTCGCCCACAACGGCATACTTTTCCCTTTGATGAATTACCGGAATTCAGACGTGATTCGCTTGAAGTTTTGCGTCAACCGTTAGAGGACGGAAACGTCACAATTTCAAGAGTAAACGCAACTCTCACCTACCCTTGCAACATTATGCTTATAGGTATGAACCCTTGCAAATGCGGTTATTTCGGTGACAGTCGCAGACAATGTACCTGTACTCCGACACAGGTTAATCGTTATCGCAGTCGAATATCGGGTTGCTTGACAGAATTGACATTCAAGTCGAAGTATCGAATGTTGATTATGAAGATTTAAGCTCGACCGAAAACAGTGAAACAAGTGCCGAAATAAAAAAAACGCGTAAACAAAAACACGTAAACTGCAACTCGAAAGATACAAAGATTACAATATCCACTCAAATTCACAGCTTGACGCAGGTATGCTTAAAAAATTCTGTCCGCTCGGCGAAGAAGAAAAAAATGCAATTTTACGTGCCGCATTCGACAATCTCGGTTTAAGTGCCAGAGCACACAGCCGTATTTTGAAAGTCGCTCGTACCATTGCCGACCTTGAAAGGCTCGGAAAACATAAAAAGTGAACACATAGCTGAGGCAATACAATACAGAAGTCTTGACCGCAAATATTTTGAATAGCAAAAACTCAGTAAATGATTAATCGTTCACTGTGCCGGAATGTCAGCAAATTATCCGGAACGTGCATAATATTATTTTTATTATAATTTACAGCTATAAAAAAATGACAGGCAAGCCTATCTTCGATATACGGCTTGCCTGTACACTTTATCTATACGCTGACGCAGTAAACCTTAATTGTTTACTGTGTTTTTTTATTGTTCTTCAGGATATTTCAGTCCCCACTCATTACGAATATCGGTCATAATTTCCATAACGTCTTTTGTATATTCCCTAAAGCATACAACCGCTTCGCTTTGAAATCTCCTCCTCCATATCCTCCATTTCATACTGCAACGCTCTTTTCGGTTTCACCTCACAGATTTCTTTTTTCGCTCGCCTGTTTCGGTGCAGACAATCGTCGCCTTACACGCTCTCGGATATTCCATGATCTCGATATATCCCTTATCACCACATATAACACATCTTTTCGGTTGTTTTGTATGAAGCGACAATGAAATAACCGTCATTTGTCCTCTTTGTTTGTCATAACAATTCCCGACATTTCATCAACACCGCTCGGTGCAAATTTTACCGTTGAAATTTACGTCGGGCTTTGACTTCAAAAAACATCTTGCAAGCGAAATTGCGTAAACATATCAAGCATTGCTCCGCCTGCCAAATTCATATTAAAAAATCTGTTTTTCATATCATGGTCGCTTCGAAATTCGCCTGTATCGCCTGCCAACCGATTTTCCAACAAGTTTCATAAGTTTTTGTATAGCGGCATATGATAAATCGTCATTGCCTCGGCAAAATACAAGATTTTTCCCGTCAGCCTTTTTTAAAGCCTTTTTCCAATTCAACGCTGTTTAATGTTATCACTTTTCAAAAATATGCTTTCCGTTTTCAAGTGCTTTCATAATAAAATCAATATGCGTGGCGGTGACGTTATATAAATAACGTCCACATTGTCGTCATAAAACATATCGTTCAAATCGTCATACACCTTTTCAATGCCGTACTTATCAGCAAAATCAACGGCTTGCTGTGCGTTCTGTTGCCTACAGCGTAAAGTTTGCACCCCACACCTTGCATTGCCTGCGCCATCTGATTTGCCACAACTCCGTACCAAATTGCACCGCCCAATTTAATTTGTCCATTATATATTCCTTTCTCAGTGTGGCATTGCCGCATAGCTTTTATCAATCGTGATTACACAGTAATATGTAGGATATTTTTTCCTTTACCATATCATTTATCGCTTTCTTGACTTCCTTTGTCGGTCATATCCATATTATGCGGAACAACGCAGTCAAATATTACGTTTGTATGCGTAATACCATACACTATACGCAAGTCATGAATTGTCAGACGTTCGTCAATCTCTTTTACCTTTTCACCAATCCAAATTCTAAGGTCGTTCACTGTATTGTCCTTTGTCGAAATCGGGTCAAAATGCACAATCATATGAAGTCCTTCATCATTCATAAAATCACGCTCAATATTATCTATGACGTCATGATTTTTCATAGCATCACCTTCCGCCGCCATTTCAACATGCACACTTGCAAACTGTCTGCCGGGTGTAGTCGTGTACCATTAAGTCGTGAGTACCCAAAACACCGGGATAGCTTAAATCTTTTGACGAATTTCTTCAACCTGTTCATCCTCCGGTTTTCCGAGCATAGGGTCAAGCGTGTCTTTACAAGTCCGAAACCGCTGTACAAAATAAATACCGCCACACCAAGACCCATCCAGCCGTCAAGCTCAAAGCCGACAAAAATGCGATAATATCGCCGCAACCAACACTGCGCCTGTCGTTATAACATCATACGGCTGTCTGCCGCCGTTGCTATAAGCGTGTTTGAGTTAATCATTTTTACCTGTTTTCGTATTAAACAATGCCATCCACGTTTTAAAGCAAAATCGAAAACGCAAGCACACCGACAGTAACCCAGCTGAATTCAACCGCTGACGGATGAAGTACCTTATCCAAACTGCTTTTAACAGTTCAACGCCGATTACCATAATAAGTACGGCAACCATAAGTCCCGACAGATATTCATACCGCCCGTGACCGTAAGGGGTGTTCTTCATCTGCCGGACGGCTTTGCAAGTTTAAAACCAAGCAGACTGATTATGCTTGATGATGCATCGGATAGGTTGTTTACCGCGTCGGCAGTGATAGAAACAGACGCCGACAGTGTTCCGACAATCAGTTTGCTTATGAACAGTATCGCATTGCACACTATTCCGACTATGCTTGAAAATTTACCGTATGCCGTACGCACATCGGAATTTTGCGTGTTTTCATAGTCTTTTTATAAATCTTTTTATAAGTAGTTTTTGTCATCTATGTCACCCAACCTTTATAACATAATTATTCTCTTTCAATACGTCAAGTGCCTTTTGAAAAAATTCGTTCTTTATAAGTATATAATCAGTGTTGTACGTTGATACCGCAAAAATCGGTATTTTTGCATTTGCTAAAATGTTCGCAGCTCTCAAGTATTCCCGTGAGTGAAAAAATCAAGTATACCCTCGATTCTGAACGCTCTCCAACCGCTGTCACATACAATCGTATTTTTGGAACAAACTCGCTTGAGCATACAAGCGATAATTCCTCATCAGTCTTGCCGACAAAGCAAAACTCGTCATTAAAGTTCACTTCCGTAACATCATTTATTTTGCATACCGCAAATTCTTTGTCTATTACCTTTATATCCATTTTTATCCCCTCAATTATTGTTTCTAATCAGTATAGCACATTTTGTTGCCAACTGCAACAAAAAAAGAGTCAAAGGCTCTTTTTTATTTTCTGTATTTTTTTATATGAATAATCTCAATAAAATATTTATACTGTCTGAACAAAATCAATCCGATTACATACACACCGCCCATAATTGCCAATTTAATAACTGCATTTATTGTTATACCAACGATATTTGTTGCGTCAATAGTAGCGTAACGCGTCAAAAAACCCGCAATGCAAACCATAACCGCAATACACACGTCCGGAATAAAACTTTTTCAGAAATTTCAAAAGCTAAATCCAAACGTCATTTTTATAAGCATAAAATATGAAATCATAAAATTAATATTATATGAAATCATTGCATTTCTTGCGACTGTGCCAATATCGCCGAAAACAATTCCGAGTACAATACCTATCAGAGTAGTTGACGACGACAAAACGCCCGTTATAAAAAAGATTTTTCGTGTTGCCAAGGCTTTGGAATATCGCACCGGAGCTTGAATTTACCACCTGTGCCCAAACCGAAAGACTAAGCATCGCAAGGCAAGAATTGCCGCCGCCCAATGCTCACCGAACATCATACAGATAATCTCATATGACGCAAAATACATATACGCACCGACAAACAATCCGAGCAATGAAAGTATCTTGACAATCTTCATATAATTCTCATATATATACGCCTTATCGTCCTGATACTCCGACAAAATCGGGTGTATAACAGGTGTTATGACGTGCGTCAAATTTTGTTCGGGATAAAGTGCAAGTTTATATGCCTTGTCGTAATATCAAGCTGTGTATTGCCCATAAACTTCGCCACAAGCAAATTATCGGCATTTCTTGCAAAGTAGTTAAACACGTTAAACGCAAACTGATATGACGAAAACGAAAAATCTTCTTCACACTGCCGAAATCACATTTAATTCTAAGTTTTATCCTTGTACTGCTGTAATTCCATATAAAATTGACCATAACCTGTATAATAGACTGCGCGGCAAGTGTAATATTTCAGTCCGAGTTTTGGCCAATACAATTGCTATACCGCTGCTTACAACAGTTGTGGTAATCATACGAAGTCCGATACGCACGAACTTTTTTTCTTTTCATTAAAAGTGTTCGGCACCATATTCATTGTCGAAAAAACAAAGACACCGAAAGCAAGCATCCTATCGGTATGTACACGCTGTTGCCGTAAAAATTTAGACAACGGCACAGAAAAATCGCAAAAATTATTGAAAGCCCTACCGCAACATATAAATTAAAGTGAATATATTCGACATCATAGTCGCTAAGCTCCTTTATTCTGAATAACGGCAGTGCCTATCCCCATATTCGCAAGCACCGAAAAAACGTGTAAAAACGGTCAGTACACCGATTACCCCGTAATCCTCCGGTAAAAAGTATTCTCGCCAAAACAGCACTGAAACCAAGCTGCAATATAACACAAGGCTGTAATTTGCGGCAGCATTGATAAACGCCGCCTTTTGATTGATATATTTTAACATCATTTTTTATCATCCATGTTTCAACTCCTGTATATAATATATACACTAAAAATTCAACTTTGTCAAACATATTTTTTCGACAAAAAAGACAGATGAAACGTTTTAAATTTCATCTGTCTTTTTTATCAGTCCATAGTTACAGTAGGCGGAATTTGTCCGCTGTAAACAGGTACGTCAAACGATAATGTTGAAGTCTGTAAATGACGAGAATATCTTTTCAATGCTTACCGCCTGCTTAACTGCCCAGCCAATATCCGTTGCATATGGTGAGTACCCGGATTTTCAGGGTTCCAAAGCATTTTATAAAAGTGTGTTCTGTCTTGCCATCCGACTGTTCACATAGTTTTCGCTTATCCACTTTGCACCGCCCTTAATAGCCGCCTCTACACTCGTCCAGCCTTGACTGTATGCTCTCTGAACCGTTTCCGACAGGGTTTGCGTCATATGCACCGATACCGAACAAGTTATAAACGGTTGTGCCGTTGACCTCAACACCTGTTGCAAGCTGTGAAGTACCGTTTCCGGACTCAAGGCAAGCATGCAACAAGGTAAACTTCGCTGACGTTATATTCTTTAGCCGCCTCGATGAATGCCGCTCCCATTCCTTTCATTACCCCTTTATCGGCAAGATAATTATTAAGCGTTTCTTCGCTGACATTATTCGGTTTTGAAAGGTCAAGGAACTGATATTTATATGCGTCTGTATAGAAACTGTTCGGATTCATATATTCCGCTGTTTCGACTCTGTCGCATATGACATTCCGCCGTTTCTCCAAATTTTCGGCGGTGTGTTCAAGCCCATATGTATTCTTATAATCTGTGGGAATGATATGTCATATGACGTGTATGTTACAGTTCCTCCGTATCCAAATCAGAAACTTCATCATTCAAATTGAATGGGTCTTTTGCGTCCGATTCGGTTACGTTGACAGTAAACGTCTGTTTCTTTCCGTTAGTCGTTTCAACCGTTATATTCGCCGTACCAACGCTGACACCGCGTATTCTGCCCGCTTGACTTACTGTCGCTATCTTTGTATCGTCACTCGACCATTTAAGCGTTTTGTTTCGTGCATTTGACGGTGAAACGGTTACTATCGCGTTAACACTGTCGCCGACTTTTTATCGTCATTGCGTCAGTATTTTTACGGATAAAGTCTGTACGTCAACGTATGAATTTACGACATTTACAAAGCACTTCGCCTCAAAGCCTCCGTCCTCCGTTGTTGCCGTTATCTCCGTCATACCGACGCCGACAGGCTTTACTCTGCCGTTTTCGTCCACACGCAATCTTTGTATTTTTTAGATTTCCATGTTATGTTTTGGTCGTTGCGTTTTTCGGGAATATTTCTGTCTGTAAAGTCTGCCCTCACCGCCTGTGTAAAAGCGTTATTGTGCTTTGTCGGCATAAAATATACCGTTACAGGCTGTCTTACCGACAAAGTGGCGGTTGCACTCTTTTTTTGACTGTACAACATTGCCGTCAATGTCGCTTTACCGGGATTTTGTGCCGTTATATTACCGCCGCTGTCAATCTTTGCGATATTGTCATCAGACGATTTCAAGTAATTTTTTTATCGGGTAAATTTTATCGGATAAACCTTGCTTTTATTTTTGCCTCTGCCGTACCGCCGTTTAGGTCAACAGCACCGTCGTCCCAGCTTAATTTTATCGCAACATTGGTTTTGTCGCTGTGTCGAACGTGTAATAATTCTGCAAACCATCGCATATCCGACAGAATCGTCACCCTCTTGAAGATAGTCGGAATTTTTACGGAATTTTTATCATAACGCCCAAAAAGCACACCGAGTACCGCCAATTCGACAGCAACTGAAATCAATGCCTTCAGCCTGGTGCCTTTTGCATTACCCCAAATTTCCTTTCTGAATTTCGGAAATTTAACGTATGCATAAATTTGAAAACTTTTTGCTCTTGCACAAAAGTTTCCAAAACTTTAAATACTCCGGCCTACCGCATCCCAGCATGTTTTAATACCTTTTAATATCTTGTTGAGCCACGAAAACGGACTTTTATTATTCGGTTGTATATTTCTTGTTAATTTAGTTTCCATACCGAATTCAATCGCTTAATAAAAAAATGGTATTGTTTCTACAATACCATTTAATTCTATGACTGCACAGTAAAAAGTCAATACATATGCACCATTGTTAAAAAAATGTTTACTTTTTAAACCTATTTACAATATATTGGTTTGCCATATCTTCAAGAGTGTCCTCCAAACCGCCAAGACCTTTGAAGTCGGGATTTTTCTCTTTATTGCGTTTGTCAGAATGTAATCGCAAAGTGCAGGGTTTTTTAGGCAAAAGCGGTCCGTGCAAATATGTTGACAACGTTTTTATACACAACACCCTCAACACCGGATTTTTCATCGTTTCCATAACCGTAAACAACTCTGCCGAGCGGTGTGATTACCGATGTAAGTTCTTCCGCCGTGATTTTCAAAACCGACAATTTTTGATTTAGAAAATCATTTTCAAGTAATGATATTTCCGATAAGACGTTTTTTTGCCTTGTTCGGTGTAAATATTAAGTATATCAAGTCCTTCGATTGTTTCGTTTTCAAGCTTGTAATACTTACCCAAAAGCTGATAACCGCCGCACACTGCGACAAGTACACCGTTATCTTCAACATAATTTCTTATTTCGTTCTTGTGTTCCAAAAAGTCTGTGGCAAACAATTTTCTGTTCTCTGTCCGAGCCGCCGCCTATGAACACAATATCAACGTCCGACAAATCAAATCCGCTGTCCTCACAGGTGTATGTCACAACCTCCGCGTCAATACCGCGCCACATAAGTCGCTTGCGCATACATTCGATATTGCCCCTGTCACCGTACAAATTCAAAAGGTCGGGATAAAGATGAAGTATTTTGATTTTCATTATGCCTCACCTCCGAGCTTTTTAAGTACCGCCTCTGTCGAATAAAGTGCAGTATAATTCACAAGTACATAGACAACTTCGCTGTCCGTTTCAAGACATTTTGTAATTGCGTCCGCCATATCCTGCGTCATACGGTCAACCTTTATATCCGAATACTTAAATCTAAGACTTATATCGTAAACTCTGATACCTGTTGTTGTAAGTGTGTTCAGGTTTTCGTCCGCAATTTTATCAAAGTCCACGTCCCACAGCCACGACACGTCACGACCGTCATTAGCCTTGTCATTGATTGCGATTATAACGTCTTTTCTTACGCTTGTCCGTATTTACCGTTGCAATGGCTTGGTTAAATCCTGCGGGATTTTTTGAAAGGCTTAGTATAACAGGCTTGTTGAATTTGTATTCCTGCATTCTGCCGATTTGCGGTTTGTAGCCCGTCAAAAGTTTTGCGAAATCGTCCGTTTTTTCTCCCAAAACATTTAGTGCACCGTATACGGCAATAAGGTTATATATATTGTAAAACCTTTGTAATTTATCACCATAGGCTGATTGTTTATCGTAAACTTCATCGGTGTGTCAAGCGATACATTCTTGACTTCAAAATCAATCTCAGGTCGCTTGAAACCGCACGACGGGCAATAAAAATCGCCGAGCTGACTGTAATGATAGTAATTGTACTTCTGTTCCTCACCGCATACAGGACAGAAACGTCCTTCCTTTGTATCGTCAAGCTGCGGAAGTACCTTTTTCGGATATTCCGTAATAATAAACCTTGACGTTTTCCTCTCTGCCGAACTGAACGCACAGCGGATCGTCACCGTTTAAAACAAGTTTTAAATTCGGCACTTTTTTATTGCACGCTTGATAATATCCGAAGTAATGTCAATTTCGCCGTTTCTGTCAAGCTGGTCACGGAATAAGTTCGTTATAACCATAACATTGGGCTTTACATAGTCAAACACTATCGGTGTGTACGCCTCGTCAATTTCAAGACACGCATAGTCCGCTTTTAATTTGCCGAATATACTCATTTCCCTGTAAAACGGTGGTTGCAATGCCGCTAAGCATATTCGCACCGAGCTTATTGCAAATAACCTTATATCCCTTTGCCTCAAGTGCCGACGCCATAAGATTGTTTGTCGTTGTTTTCCGTTTGTGCCGCAAGTTACAATTATCCCCTTTGACACGCATTTCTCCAAGCCTTTTACAAGGTCGGGACATATTTTAAGCGCATACGCACCCGGCGAAGAAGATGATTTTTACCTACTGTTTTTCCGACTATGGTAAGGATTTTTCCGAGCCCATATCGCAAGAAGTTTTCTCATTACAGTTATTCCTTTCAACATATAATATAATATATGATTATACTACACTTTCCTTCCCCATTTTGCCGCGCATGTCGCCAGAAATGATTAATACTTTCACCTCTTTTAAAGTAATGAGGTTTTTATACACTTCTTACTTTTGCAACTTTTTTCGTGAGGTTTTTACTTTTTCGTGAATGTGTTATTATTGACACGAAATAAACATTAACATATCGAAAGAATGACGTAATTATGACAGACTTTATAACGCAGATTGATTTTAATATTTTAAACGCAATTCAAAGCATACGCAATCCGTTTCTTGATACAATTATGCCACTTATAACGTTTTAGGCAGTGGCGGCATTGTATGGGCTGTAACTGCACTTATAATGCTTTGTTTTAAAAAATCACGAAAAACAGGTATTGTAATAATAGTTTCACTGCTTTTTGGGATTATTCCTTTCTACCATGGTGCTTAAAAATGTACTTGCCCGTGAACGTCCATATAACACCGAAGGAGCGTTGCTTACAGTTGAAAAATCTGCTGATAGGCGCGCCGTCGGGGAAGATTTTTCGTTTCCGTCCGGTCACGCAATATCTTCATTTTTTCCGCCGCAACGGTTATTTTGCTGTACAGCAAAAAATTAGGTATACCGGCAATTATTCTTGCGGCTTTGATATGCTTTTTACAAGGCTGTATCTGTATGTACATTTTCCGTCCGACGTTATTTGCGGTGCGTTGTTCGGAATATTGCTCGCGTTCTTGTCAAACTTCTTAATCAATAAAATATGGGAGAAAAACAATGAAAGAAAATTATCAAATAATTCTAAACAAAACGATTGACGAAATTCAAAAAACAATACCGTTCCGTCACTTCTTCTGCACAGCTGTTGTGCGCCTTGTTCAAGCTATGTACTTGAATATTTGTCGGAATATTTTGATATAACTATTTTCTATTACAATCCGAATATTTCACCCGAAGAAGAATTTTATAAGCGTGTCAGCGAGCAAAAGCGTCTTATAAACGAAATGCCTTTAAAGAGAAAAAGTAAAGTTTATCGAGGGCAAATATGACTGTGAAAAATTTTATTCACTGCAAAAGGGCTTGAAAATCTCAAAGAAGGCGGTGAGCGTTGCTTTAAATGTTACCGACTTCGTCTTGAAGAAACAGCAAAAACCGCCCAAAGGACGGTTTTGATTACTTCACTACCACGCTTTCGATAAGTCCGCATAAAAATGCTCAAGTGCTTAACCAAATCGGTCTTGAACTTGAAGAAAGCTACGGTGTTAAATATCTATGCTCCGATTTCAAAAAAAAAACGGTTATAAGCGTTCTTGTGAACTTTCGGAAATATACGGTCTTTATCGTCAGAATTACTGCGGTTGTATTTATTCAAAGCTTGAAGCCGAAGAACGTGAAAAAAGCTAAAAATAATAACGAACAGCCGCTATTGTGCAATAAATTCACGCACGCAAGATACAGGCAAAAAGCGGTATCGGTGTAGACGCACCTATATGTGTTGCGTCTATGCCGTTTATTTTGCCATCAATTCCGAACGTAAAACGTGAAATTCGTTTGTGACAAATACGGCTTGTCCCTCGTCCATTATCAACTTTGAATATTCAAAATTTTCATATGTGCTTGTGGAGTTGTCCTCTTTTATAATTCTGTCTTCTCTTATCCCGTGATTTAAAAGGTAGTTTTCCATTGCCTGTGCCTCTGAAATTGTTTCGCCTTTGCCCTGTCCGCCGCTGACTATTGCTATTGCATTTCCGTTTTTGTTCATATATTCAGCCGCTTTTTCAAGTCGTCTTTCAAGTGCCAAAGACGGTGTATCGCCTTTCAGTCCCGCACCAAGCACGATTATATAATCTTCTCTGTATGTCGCATTGTCACTTTTTCCGACAACGCATATAATTCCCGAATAAATCACAAGTACAATCATTCCGAACGTAAACAGACATTTTATAAACTTCAAAAAGCCTTTTGTTTTGAACGCATCGTAAAACGTACTCCATAATATAAACATAATACCTATTGCAACGGTAAATGCCTCACCCACGCCCATTGATGTGGTTGACGCAAAATAAAGTCCGTCTGCCGAAAAAGCAATCCCAATATAAATAATATTACTCGCATATACTGTCTCCTTATATTATTGAATATTCCATACATTCATAATGTAGCTTTGTGCCGATGTCTACACCCAACGGCAACAGTGCCATTGCTATGAATAATTCTTCCTCACTTTCAATATCCGTACGCTTTAGGTACGCATATTCCCCCCTCAATTCTTGATACAATATAATCCTTCGGTTCCATATTCGACCTCCATATTTGCTTTTATACTCATATAATACATTAACTATTATATCATTGTCAATAATTTTTATTTTTTGAAAAAAGTGTTGACAAAAGCATTTTTATGTGCTATTATATTATCTGTCGTCAGACGTAAAACATAATATGCGTGATTAGCTCAGTTGGTAGAGCACCTGACTCTTAATCAGGGTGTCCAGGGTTCGAGCCCCTGATCGCGTACCACGAATACCGCTTAAACACTGGGTTTGAGCGGTTTTTGTTTTGTCCTTTAATCAATCTCTAAAACACTTTCTAACACTTTTCTAACACTTTTTATGCACTGAACATACCCTTTAGTCCCTGTCCCAATTCTCTTATGTTCCATGCTTATATGACCGTAAATGTTCATTGTAGTGCTAATATCCGCATGTCCAAGCCATTCTGATATATCTTTCATATTCCACCCTCTGAGAATAAGCATCGATGCACAACTATGACGCAAATCATGAAATCTAATGTGCGGAAGCTCATTTTCTTTAAAACTTTTTGCAACTCGTGGCTAGGATAACTTGGATAATACGGTGTACCATCTTCTTTTGCAAAAATATATCCACTATCAGAATAGCAATTTTAAAAAATTCTTTATTCTTTTTTGTTTTTCTAACAGTTTTTCTAACAATGGCTTCACATCATCCAAAAGAGGATATACGCGATTACTTGTTTTATTTTTAGTAGAATCTTTGGCAACCACCTGATTTTGAAGAACAACCGTATGCTGAATTACTATGGTATTATTCTCAAAGTCGACTGCATCCCACCGTAACCCCATAAGTTCGCTCCGCCTTAACCCGTATATAATAGTCATATATAACATATCGTGCAACATTGTACTTTTAGAAACTTCAAGCAACCTATTACACTGTTCCACTGTGTAAAATGAAGGTTTTACAGTGGTTTTTCTGCATTTTAGGCAATCTTGCGTACTGACATGGATTATCTCTTATTAGTTCTTCACGAATGGCTTTCTTAAAAATCAAACTTAATATTGTACCGTGAATTTTTAGAGTTCTACATGATAATCCGCCAGGTTTACCATCTAACCTTCCGTAACCGCCTTATAATTATAATATTTTTTCAATATCTGCTATCTTCACATCTTGTAGCATTAAATTCTTTTTGTTCAAAATACGGGATTAAATGGTTTTCCGTATCGGTTTTATATCCTTCGTATGTAATAATATCAACTTGCGTAATCACTTCTTTAAGCCACTTTTTATGTATCCCACAAAGTCAATTTTATCAAACATATTGGGATTTTCATTATACTCCGCTAATAATCTTGTTAAAGCCGCTTCGGCTTCTCGCTTATTACCTTTCTTTGCATCAATACAGAGATTTATCCATTTTTGCTTTTTATTAACACGGAATACTGCGTAATATTTTCCGCCCTTTTCTGTAGACTACCTCTCATATGTCATTCCTCCTAACTTCGGTAGTCTGCTGACAATATTATTTTATCATCAACAGCCTACTTTATCAACATATTTTTTTTAAGTTGTACTCCTTTTTAAATACTCAATCACTCCGAATTTAGGAATTATATATTTCTTGCCCAGTCTACGATTGGGTATATCGTTGTTTTTTAATAATTTATACGCTGTATTCTTACCGATGTTAAGAATTTCGCACAAATCTTTAACATTTATCACATCTTTATATTCTTCCAACAATCATATCACATCCATTCTCGTTCACAAATTAAATATTTTAACCCTTTTCAGCGTACAAGAAGCTTATACGTTCAAAAACATAAAATATCTAAGCTTACGCGGACGGCAATTTGCAAATTGCTCCATAGGATTTTCACCTTCCCGGCGCTGCCCGGACTGCCCCCGATGCTTGCATACACGCCCTTAAAGCGCGGTCTACGGCTGGGCAGAAGTATCATTATACCAATATGACGTCTTGACCATTCAAACTTGCAATTTGATTTTTACTAGTGATATTTATCGCTCGGCTACCTCTATGCAGTGTCTTGGCGTATCAAGTATAAGGCTCTTCCATATTGGAATGTATCCGTTTGCTCTTTATTATGCTACAGCATTGTCTTCTGTGCTTTCTTTGTATATGAAAGGATTTTATTTATACATAACAGTATTTTTTGTAAACTTGGTAATAATGCCGCAAATAATTCTTCGCTCATCATTAGCAGATTTTTTATCAAGGCATAAAGACATTCTTCCTCTTCGTCTGTAAGATAGTTTTTATAGCTTCTGTATTCAGGCAATATATAAATTCCACCTTGATTACCTTGTTTCGTATAAACAGGAGCAATGCCACTGAGATAAACTATATCTCTGTCGATTGTATCTGTAGAAACATTAAATTCTGTCGCCAATTCACATCGAGTTGATTGCTTTTTTTGACAAGAAATTCAAGTATTTTTGTTCTTCTTTCGCTTACACATAATTTATCCCTCACATTGCTCCCCTCCTTTCGGGAGCAGTATACCACTCAAACTCCGCAAATTTTTCCGAGTTTGAAAAATAATTTTGAAAATTCCAAACTTTTTTTCATTATCTTAGTCCTTTTCCTATTTTTTGAAAAAAGACCTCATTGGCGGCGCTCTCATAAAACATTCAAAATACTAAAAAAACACGATTTTCCACAACCGTGTTAGATATGTTCGTGTATATACGCTTCGATTGTTCACGTTCGAGTTTTAAATCAGCTAAAATAAGCACATTGATTTTTTTTTTCATAAATCATTCCCCATATGTTTTGCAAACAATAAAACCCCTCCAAGAAACTAAGCTTGAGGAGTTTTACAATCAAATAAACCTCATCAAACCATCGTTTTTTTTGATGAAGCTTTATGCTGCTTCTGAATTATAACTTCGCTCTATCACGAAGCATTTAATCGTGTTAATTTCACAGAAAACATTGTAAACTATATGTGGAGGTGAATTTTCAGTGCTATGAAACACGATATTTTAGGCGAACAAATAAAAAACGCTAGACTACATAAGGGAATATCACAAGAACAGCTAGCAGAAATGTTAAACTGCAGTTCCCGCCATATTATGGCGATAGAAAATGAACAGAAAAAACCTGGATATTGGTTACTTTATAATCTCATACGAACCTTGAACATTCCTGCTGATACTATTTTTATCCTGAACGACACAGTATATCACCAAAAATAGATACTTCTATTGACGAACTGGTAAATATGCTGTATCTGTGTGATGAAAAGACTATAAATGCAATAACTGCCGCTGTTCACGAACTTATCAAAACCAAATGAAGAAGCGCACAGCATAGTGCGCTTTCTTCTAAAAGCACTCCTAATCTTTTAAGTAACTTTACACAATCTTTTTGCTCCTTGTGCATACAAGAATGCACAGTCCTTATCCGCTAAATCTGCGTGCTTTGCAATGTACAAATTTATTATATCGGCTTTCTCTGCTGACAATTCTACTAACACTGATTGCATTTTATTTCCCTAACTGCGTCAGCTCTATATTGAGCTTGCTATACTCCCTATTTTTCATTCGATAATGACTCAGTTTATGTTCTATAATTTCATCAATTACCAGCGAAATTAATTTCTGTTCGGTCATAATAAATATCTGCCTCCTACTATTTCACTATGATTATATAATTCCCCGAAAAATTTGTAAATAATTCTGGAATAATGGTAGTTCTACGGAAAAAGTGTTATGTACATCTTCTATGTAAAACACAAAACCGACACCATTAGCCTGATGTCGGTTTCATCTTTCAATTTTTTATCTGTTTACTGTTTTATAAACCATCTGACGTCATCTTTGTTACTCTATAATTGCTGTTCTTGATTCTGCATCCCATGTAACTTCAAAGCCCATTTCTTCTGAGAGGAAGCGCAGGCGGTACCATCGTTTTGCCATTTATAAGACGAGGGACGTCCATAGTAGCAGGCGTGTTATTTACTTCTGCATTAGTATCATCTATCGCAAATGTAACTGCTGTGTTATCAAGTGTCGCTGTCGCGGTCTGTGTTTCTCCGTTCCATTCAACATCTGCGCCCATCTGCTCAAACAGGAAGCGCATTGGAACAAAGTATACTGCCGTCTTCTATTACAGGCGGTGTTTCAAAACCAAGTATTTTGTCTTGGAATTGGACATATATATCACTTACATTTAATGCTTCATCTATTTGCTCAATAGGGCAAGAATAGTACTTTTATATAACCGGGTTTGTTTTAAATAAAATTCAAATCTATTATCTTTTAGTTCAAAAAACATCGTAAGCAACAATTTTCTTCTGGATAGATATGATAGTAAAATATACCCATCCTTTGATACGGCTATTTTCCCAGGCAATTCTCTTCCATCATATGCAAGATTTGCAAATAAATAATCATGAACCTGAATAATTTCACCAATATCGACACTCTCATAAATAATACCCTGCTTTGTAACACCATTTTGAGATAATGCTATATCCCCCAATCCTTGCGTAAGATAACGATATCTATCATATTGCAGCTACCATTTCTAATAAACAATTCATGTCCGTCGTTTATAATCGGTATACCACCGCTCTCATTGTATACATGCCAATTTTCAAAATCCGTTGAATAATATGATTTTTCCTCTGACACAACATTCATATGGGTTTCAGGGATATATTCACCATATTGAGAATATGTATTTATATAATACACCCATTTATGTATGACATATCGCTGACATAATCTCCGAATATGATTTTAAAACATTAAAATTCTTATCCAATAAAATAATATTATCATCTCTAGTCACATAATTAAGACCATGACGTTTATGATTTTTTTTCCCTAATCATATATCCATCATTCGTTTCAATAACTTGTGAAGTAGGTATATTACTTGAATTTACCAACCTGTCCAGAAATTTGTAATTACTATCGGTGACTGCATTCCTCCAATTGACTTTATCTTTTGAATATGTGGCTTCCCATGCCGATGCATTGTGTGCTTTTCCATCATAATATACTGAAAAATACCCTTGTCCTGTGTATACAACTCTATCTTTAGGGTCATTCTTTCATTTTCAAAATCAATCGCATATGTATCATTGGCGTGGATAATTCCAATCATCATCGTAATCATGCAAATTATTAACAATCTGTATGGGGTTTTTCTTTATCTTGTCTTTTCCATAATCTTTCTCTCCTTCATAGATTTTAAAACAATTTCTCATACTACCGTCATTCGCTGTAAAATAAACCTGTTTTCATCTTATATTCTATCTCTTGGTTGGGTTCTAATACAATATAATACATTACTTGCGCTCTTGTATGAGAACCTTTGGATAACATTACCGGTTTTTTATGCAAATTCTCTAAATACAAAAATTCACATGAATCACTATCTAATATAAACTCAATAGTTTTTGTAGATTCTGTTGCATTTTTAAGTTTGATGTTATATGTTTCTATAACTGAATAATTCGCTATTGGGAGTTTAAACTTTACTTCCTGACCAGTATCATAACGGTTTAACGCCGCCTCAGTAGCGATTAAACGATTGGGGACATCACCTGCTATGCTACTATCAGCACTATAATTTCTATCATGAAATTCATCAAAATACCAAACATTATCGTCTGTATCATAGTCATATCTATCTTTTTTACTATTATCTACATATCTAAACTTTAGCAATTCTGTTTCCGTTGCAATGTCTCTAACCCTATACTTATACAGATTACCATTACCGTCTTCAACACCTGAAATGCTTATGTCTGATGTTGCATCCTGTTGTGGATTAACATTGGACTCCCAGAATACACTTTTTATATCCGAGAGGATTATTAAGATTAAATGTTCTTACCGGAATATACTTTTCATCT
>VOFB01004295.1_pt1 | contig 47603 bp, 68 predicted proteins | sample 5384141 | NCBI WGS metagenome assembly VOFB01 (sample SAMN12384721, study PRJNA508395) | human gut metagenome | isolation source: healthy gut A | host: Homo sapiens | reverse complement strand
GTTCCAGCGCGGCCTGAAAGTGCGACGCCTGCCGCTGCACCACCTGATCGTTGAACATCTGCACGATGGCGATATGCACCAGCACCGCAATGGTCAGGCCCACCGTCAGCATCAGGTCCAGCAGAGTGGGCACGCGGCGGTTGGAGGAGATCATGATGAAGATGTTCAGCAGCACCACGACGCCCGGGAAAAAAGCTCATCAGCAATGCCTGCAGCGGGTCCAGCGCACTGCAGTGGTTCCACCGGCACAGAAAGCGTGCTACCAGAATGCCCACCAGCAAAATTGAGATCACCAGTGCCGCCAGACAGGTCCTGTAGTGCCAGACTTCACCGGGGCAGATGCCGTGGAGCCGTGCAAAGACAAAGCTGACCGTATTTTCGGTAAGCAGGCACAGAATGCCGTTGATGATGCAGGCAGACATCCGGTCCACTGCCGTGCCGCCGAACAGCAGCGCGATGACCAGCAGGTAGATGATATTGCTGACCACTGATTTGATATTGAAAAAGCCAAAACCGCACAGCACCGAGAGCGTAAGCACAGCCAGCGCCAGCAGCGCGGCCCACACAGGGGTGACGGAACCGCCTGCCCCGGCCCAGATAGGCATAATCCACCAGAATGAACGCCGCCCACTGCGCAATGCACACCAGATGCCCCAACAGCGTCCAGATAAAGCTGTCACTCATCACCGAACTGCCCCTTCCATTCCAGATAGGCCGCGCGGACAGCCGCATACTTGCTGCGGCTGACGCTGAGCTCCACGCCGTTTTTCATCAGCACCCGGTAATTCCGGATGGCGCACACATGCTGCAGGTTGACCACATCGCTGCGGCCCACCTGCAAAAAAACATTCCGGGCCAGAATGGGCGGCAGCTCCCTCAGCTTGCCGTAAAGGTGCAGAAATGTTCCCGCGCAATGTCCCCATACACATTGATGACCCGGCCCTCGCTCTCCAGATAATAGATCTGGTCCAGCGGGATGCGAATGTTCTCGCGGTTGTGGTGCACGGTGAGGGTCTTGGTACCGGCCTGCATCATGGACGCATAGATGTCCTCCAGACAGCTGGGCAGCTGCTTGGCGACGTCCCGTTTGAGGATGTAGCGGTAGGCGTTGACCTTGTAGCCATCCAGCGCAAAGGCCAGATAGGCCGATACATAGACCAGACAGATGTCCGGATTGCGGTGCCGGAGCTGGCCGCCCAGTGCAATGCCGTTGACCTGCGGCATGTCCACATCCAGGAATGCAATGCGGTACAGCTCCAGGTCCGGGATCGCCAACACCTGCTCCGGGTCGGAACAGACCGTAGCCTGCACCGGGATCTCGTGCGCTTCAAAGTAAGTCGCCGCATACTCCGCCACCTTCGCGCTGAAGGCGGCATCGTCGTCGCAGACAAGAATGTGCATCCGGAACTCCTTTCTGTCAGAAAAGGCTCCTCTTAACCAGATAAGAGGAGCCGCAGTTTTATGCGAAGAATTTGTCGTAGATGCCAAAGGCAAAGATGAACAGCACGATGACCGGCAGAACGTAGGTCAGGTAGCCGCGCATCCAGTCGTGCATCTTGAGGCCCTTGCCGGTGTTGACTTCCTTTTTTGTAGTTGTCCCAGCCCCAGCCGTACTTGGTGACGCAGAACAGCAGGTACACCAGACTGCCCAGCGGCAGGAACAGGTTGCTGACTAGGAAGTCCTCAAAGTCCAGCACGGCACCGCCAAACACGGCAAAGCCGTCCCAGGCCCAGAGGTTATAGCCCAGCACACAGGGCATGGACAGCGCAATGATGAGCACCAAATTCACCAGACTGGACTTCCTGCGGCTGCAGCCGGTGAGCTCCATGCCGCAGCAGATGATGTTCTCGAACACGGCCAGCACCGTGGACAGGGCCGCAAAAGCCATGAACAGGAAGAACAGGGTGCCCCACAGACGCCCCAGCGCCATGTTGGCAAAGATGTTGGGCAGAGTGATGAAGATCAGGCTGGGGCCGCTGGTCTGGTCCACACCATAGGTGAAGCAGGCCGGGAAGATGATAAGACCGGCGGTGATGGCCACAAAGGTATCCAGAATGACGATGCGGACGGACTCACCCAGCAGGGAGTGCTCCTTGTCGATGTAGCTGCCAAAGATGGACATTGCGCCGATGCCAAGGCTCAGGGTGAAGAAGGCCTGGTTCATGGCCGACACCAGTGTGTTGACCACGCCCACCTCCTGCATACGGGCAAAATCGGGCACCAGATAGAACTCGAGGCCCTCTTTTGCGCCGGGCATGAACAGGCTGTTGACGGCCAGCACCACCATGATCACCAGCAGGGCGATCATCATGACCTTGGTCACGCGCTCAAGGCCGTTCTGCAGGCCCTTGGCGCAGACCAGAATGCTCAGCACCACCACAAACACCATCCAGAAGGTCATCACGCCGGGGCTGGCTAGCATCTCGGTGAACTTACCGGCTACCTGCTCGGCGTTCAGGCCGGACAGCTGACCGATGGCGGTCATGTAGAAATAGTGCAGCATCCAGCCTGCCACCGTTGTATAGAACATCATCAGCAGATAGCAACCGATCAGGGTGAGATAGCCGTGGATGTGCCACTTCTGGCCCGGCTTTTCCAGTGCCTGATAGGCCCGCACCGGGCTTTTGCGGGAAGCGCGGCCCACCGCAAACTCCATGGTAATGATGGGCAGGCCCAGAATGACCAGAAAGAGCAGGTAGAACAGCACAAATGCGCCGCCGCCGCCCTGACCGGCAATATAGGGGAACTTCCACACGTTGCCAATGCCGATGGCGCAGCCCGCTGAAAGCAGAATGAAGCCCAGCCGGGACTTCAGTTTTTCTCTTTCCATGATTCCATAAACTCCTTGTTTCCAATCTGCTCTGCAGGCCGGGCCCATCAGGCCGGACAAAGCGTTGCTTTTGTATTATAGCACAAATTCTGTCGAAGAACAGGTGCGCTTCAGTGAGATGAACTTTTGTTGTCGAAAGCATCTCCTGTTTCCGGCAGGCACACAGTTCCCCTCCCGCAAAACCCCGGTTTCATCTTTTGACGGTGATGCGCATGTTTTTATTGTCGCATCTTCTTGAATCAATTTTGCTCATTTTTCAAATGAAGATATGACGATTCTTCACATGTAGGCGCTGCAGTACGTTCAACCGCAAAAAGGGACCTCCGCGCAAAATCATGCACAGGGGTCCCTTCTCCTACAAACGTGCTTACTTCCGCTTTTTCGGGGCACTCTTGCCCACCGGACCACGGGGACGGCGTTCTGCTGCCTTGGACTGCAGTGCTGCGCTGCGGGTCTGGGCGCGGCCCTTGGCGGCGGCCGAACGCAGGCCGTTGATCTCTGCCTTGGTCAGCTCCCGGTAGGTGCCCGGCTTGAGCATGCCCAGCTTGACCACACCTTCGGCGTTGCGCTTCAGACGCACCACTTCCAGACCGACGGCCTCGCACATGCGGCGAATCTCGCGGTTCTTGCCCTCTTTCAGGGTCATTTCCATCACGGTGCGGCCCGGCTCATCGGTGACCACATTGATGGCACAGGGCAGGGTCTTGGTGCCGTCGTCCAGCACCACGCCGCTGCTCATCTTGATGATCTGCGCTTCGTCGGCACGGGGCTGCACGGTCACGCGGTACAGCTTGGAGATGCCGCCCGACGGATGGGTAACTGCCTGTGCAAAGTCACCGTCGTTGGTCATAAGCAGCAGACCCTCGCTGTCCTTGTCCAGGCGGCCCACCGGGTACAGGCGGGCGGGGATATCGCTCACCAGCTCCATGACGGTCTTGCGGCCCAGCTCATCGCTGGCGGTGGTGACATAGCCGCGGGGCTTGTACAGGGCCAGATAATACAGCTGCTGATCCTTCTGGATGTAGATGCGCTGATCGTCCACATGCAGCACGTCACGGTGGGGGTCCATCTTGTCGCCCACCTTGACGGGATGGCCGTTGACCTTGACGCGGCCCTCGGCGATGATCTGTTCGGCGGCACGGCGGGAGCAAAGCCCCTGCTCGGCCATGATCTTCTGAATACGTTCTTCTGCCATAATTCAAACTCCTTGTGCGCCTCCCGGCGCTCAAAACGCACGCCATAACGTGCTGTATTTCAAACCGCAGGTTGGAAGTCTGCGGTTACGGCTTAGGTTGATGGGGGTGTGCCGGGAGTTTCTCCGAGGACCGTCCGCTGGGGTGGGACCCTACTGCCGCAGGCAGTAGGGCGGGCGATGGAATGGCCCGATTCGTGTCCGAGGAGAAAGCTACCGGCATACCGCCTAGTCAGAGGGTTCCTGTCAAGGCTTACTCTGCCTTGGGTGCCTCGTCTGCGGGCTTTTCGCCATTTTGCTGACCAGTGCAGACACCTTTTCCACCAGCTCGGGCAGCATGGTCAGGGCGCGGTCAACGGTGTTGGAGCCGTCGGACAGCTGGATGGTGCGCACGCAGCCGTCCTTCACCACCAGAAAGGCCACCGGCTGGATGTTGACGCCCGCGCCGGAGCCGCCGCCGAACAGGCCCTTGTTGGCGGCGTTCTTGCCGTCGAAGTCGGTGCCGCCGGAGGCAAAACCAAAGCTCACCTTGGACACCGGCAGGATGGTGGTGCCGTCCTCGGTAATGATAGGCTTGCCGATGATGGTATTGGCGTCCACCATCTCGTGGATCTTGTCCATGGTAACGTTCATAATGCCCTGAATCGGATGCTCAGCCATAATGCAAATCTCCTTTGATCGTTTTTGTCAGGCCTGTGTCCCCGGAGTTTTACCGGGAGATCGCAGACTGTTAGGCTCCGTCACACTCGTCACACAATTTTATTCAGTGTACCACAGTTACAGGAAGACGTCCAGCACCTTTTCGCGCCAGAACTCCGCCAGCACACGCACCGCTGCGACGACGATAAACAGCGCCTTTGCCGAAATGCGCAAGGACACACGGTCCTCTACGGTGAGTTCAGCGCTGCCAATGTCCGGCACGATGCGCAGTTCGTCAAACTGCAGGTAAATGAAGCGGTCAAGCACACCCAGCACCGGGTATAGCCATGCCTGCAGCTTGCCGTAATTGCGGGCCGCTGCAGCAGGGTCCTCCCCCGCGCACGCCAAGGCATACCCGGATGTGGGTGATGCGCAGCGCGCCGAATACAGCCCGGATCAGCGTCCCGGCTCCGCGCAGGATGATGCACAGGATGTTCAGAGTCAGCTTTGCCTTTTGCGCGGCTCTGCGGACTTTTTTCTCCTTGGCAGGCTTCTTTGCCGCTTTTGCCTTTTTTCGGCTTCTTTTTTTTGCGCTTGCTCTCCTCCGTCGGCTCCGGCTTCGGGTACTGGAACACCGGGAAGGTGATGCCCAGTGCCCCGGCCTTTACGGTCAGGGTGTCCTGCTCCCAGCTGACATCCGCACAGAACAGGATGATGAGCAGCAACAGCACCATTAGAGCCAGCACCACCAGCAGCAGGATGCCAAGGACCTTCAGCAGGAACAGCAGCACCCCGCCCACAGCGGCAAGAACGGTGGTCATGGGTCATCCCTCGCTTTCTGCCGGAGCTTCCGGCTGATGCACCGGCGGCAGGTCCGCCAGACTGGACAGGCCGAATACTCTTAAAAAGGTGTCGGTGGTGCGGAAGCTCACCGGGTTGCCGGGCAGGTCAAGGCGGCCTGCCTCCTCAATGAGGCCCTTCTGCAGCAGGCCCCTGACGCTGGACGAGGAATCCACGCCGCGCACCTGCTCGATGAAGGCGCGGGACACCGGCTGATTGTAGGCGATCACGGTCAGGGTCTCCATGGCGGCGGGGCCAAGGGGCACTGCGCGGCGGCTGTCCAGCAGGCGGCGGATGCAGTCGGCCCACTCGGTCTTGGTGGCAAGCTGCCAGCGGGTGTTCAGGTGCAGCAGGCACAGGCCGCTGTCCTCCCGGGTGTAGCGGGTGCGCAGCTCTTCCAGCGCGGCTTCCACGCTGGGCTGCGGCAGCTGCACCGCCTGCGCCAGCTTGTCGGCACCAATGGGGTCGCCGCTGGCAAACAGCATGGCTTCCACGGCTGCCCGGATCTGTTTCTGGTTCATTTTTCTCCTTTATCCGGGTGCGCTGCATGGTCAGCTCCCCGTTCTCCCCCCAGGGTGACGCGGCCACCGCGCACCAGCTCCAGCAGGGCCAGAAAGGTGGCCACGTTGGTGCTGCGGCTCTGCCGGGGCGAGAACAGCTGGCCCATGCGGGCCGCGGCCCCGCTGATGAGGCGGCGCAGGATGTACACCACCCGGCTGGTCACCGACACCATGGGGGCCGTGACCAGCGGCTCAAACTGCTGCTGGGTGGGCTCCCGGCGCAGGCGGGTGCGCCCGGCAAGGGCATTCCAGTAGTCGGCCAAAATTTGGGGTGCATGGTGCAGGGTATAGGTGTTGTCCCACTCCATCTCCATCGGCTGCCGCACGAATACCGGTGCCTGCTCCCCTTTTGCCCGCAGCAGCGCGGCCATGCGGCGGCACTGGTCGTACTCAATGAGCTGACCGGTAAACTCCTGTTTGAGCCGCTCGCCCTCTTCGCTGCGGGGCAGCAGCAGATAGCTCTTCATCTCCACCAGATGGGCCGCCATCTCGATAAAGGCGCTGGCGGTCTCCGGGTCCGGGTCGGCCTGCTCCACCGTGCGGGTGTACTGGTCGATCAGTTCCAGGATGGGGATGTTGTGCAGGTCCATCTTGTGCTTGGCCACCAGAGCCAGCAATAATTCCAGCGGGCCGTCGAAATCTTCCAGATGGAAGGTCAGTTCCTCCGCCATCGCTCACACCACCGTCCCGGCTGCTGCGTAGTAGACCGAATAGGCGATCCGGTCAATGTATCCGGTGCCCTTGCCCAGCAGATCCCACACAATGTTGTTCAGGTAGTACAGCGGGGTATCCAGCGCGCCGAACCACACTGCCGCCAGCAGGGCGATCATGATATAGCGCTCGTACTGCATCAGGCCAAAGTACATCTGCTGGGGCAGCACCACCAGCAGGATGCGGCTGCCATCCAGCGGCGGTACCGGAATAAAATTGAACACCGCCAGGCTCACGTTCATCAGCACCATATACTGGCGGAAGTAGGCCAGGTAATAAGTGGCCTGGTTTACCGGGGCCCAATAGTACAGTACCTTCCACAGCACCATGGCAAGATAGGCCAGCACAATGTTGGCCACCGGGCCCGCCAATGCGGTGAGGGCCATGCCCCACTTGGGGTTTTTTGAAGTTGCGGGGGTTGGTGGAGACCGGCTTTGCCCAGCCCACGCCCGCAAATACCATGCACAACGTGCCCAGCAGGTCAAAATGAGCAAAGGGGTTCAGCGAAAGGCGGCCTTCGCGTTTGGCGGTGGGGTCCCCCAGCAGCCAGGCAGCCAGCGCATGGCCGGCTTCATGGAACGGGATGGCCACCAGTGCCACCAGCGCGCGGACGAGATAATAGGTTGCCCGTGTCATAAGCATCTCCTGAAAAACAACATTTTTTATTATAATACTATCTTTTGGCCGGTTGAGCAACCCTTGCTGCAAAAGATTGGAAAAAGATGACGGAAATTTTGAAAAAAGGCTTGCATTTTGCCCGCATCTCTGGTAAAATAGTCAAGCTGATTATTTTGATTCCTTATTTCACTCTAGGAGGTGCAACTACCATGGCTAAGTGTGAATGCTGCGGCAAGGGCGTTACCTTTGGTATTAAGGTCTCTCACTCCCATCGCCGTTCCAACCGTACCTGGAAACCGAATGTCCGTCGTGTCAAGGCGGTCGTGGATGGCTCCCCCAAGTATGTCTACGCATGCTCCCGTTGCCTGCGCGCTGGCAAAGTTACCCGCGCTGTCTAATTTGGTGTATGTGGCCGGTCACTTTGTCGAGTGGCCGGCTTTTTTTGTTGCCTTAAAGGAGATGAACGCATGGCTCTTCCCACCGATCCCATCATGCTGCTGAGCGTGGTGAACCTCAAACTCCGGGATTATTTCAAAAACCTCGATGCTTTGTGCGAAGATCTGGACGCCGACAAGACTGATCTGTGTGCAAAGCTGCGTGCCGTCGGCTACGAGTACGACGCACAGCGCAACCAGTTTGTCTGATTTATCCTGAAACGCTACTGCCGGCTGGACGTGCAGCGACTGTGCGCCGGGGCCGGATCATGATAAAAAAGGAGTGCTTGATTGATTATGATGCAGGGTACCTATTACAAAGAGTGGAGCAGTGTGCTGAACCGCGAAATGGAGTTCAAGGTGTATGGCAGTGCCGGTGTTCCGGTGCTGGCTCTGCCGCCCGCGGCGGCCGCTTTTACGATTGGGAGAACAACGGTATGCCGGACGCCATCGCCCAGCTGCTGAACGAAGGCAAGATCCAGCTGTTCTGCGCCGACAGCGTGGACGGTGAAGGCGTGCTGAACGGGGATCTGCCGCTGCGCCGCCGGGCCGAGGCACAGGAGAAGTATTTTGTTTACCTGACTGCCGAGCTGGCTCCCCGCATCCTGACCCTGAACAAGGCCGAGAAGGGCACCAAGATCTGGTGCGCCGGTGTGGATCTGGGCGCTTATCAGGCCGTGAACTGCCGCCTGCGCCGTCCCACCCTGTTTGCCGGTGCCGTGGGCATGGGCGGCATCTACGACCTGAGCCGCTTCTGGGGTGTCGAGAACGACGATCTGGTGCTGCGCTGCTCTCCCCTGCTGTACCTGCAGGAGAACGGCATCGCCAACAAGCTGGCACTGGTCAAGGCCGAGGAAAACAGTCTCATCCTCTGCGCCGGTCAGGGTGCCTACGAGGATGACGCCAAGGCCGACACCCAGGCACTGGCCGATGTGCTGCAGGCCCAGGGCCTGCCCGCTCATCTGGAAGTGTGGGGCGGCGACGTGTCCCACGACTGGTACTGGTGGGGCAAGATGTGGAGCCTGTTTGCTCCGCGCATTCTGGAAAAGTAACTTTATCACGGTTCTTGAGGGAAAGCCTGCGGGTTTTCCCTCTTTTTTCTTTTATTTCAAATTCCTACTTGATTTGTCGGATATGGTGTGGTATACTCCTGCTGGAAGCAAGAGATACCCCCAAAGGGGTTTGTGAAAGGAGCCTGCATCATGGAATCCACCGAAAAAAAGCCCTGCTGTGTTGCTGCAGCACCGAAGAACCTGCGGCGGACGCGGTTTCCCCCGCCGATGTACCGGACGCTGTCCCCTCCTGCTGCCGCCACAAGGACCGTACCCCTGAGGAGTACCGCGCCCTTGCCAACCGGCTGAGCCGCATCGAGGGCCAGGTGCGCGGCATCCACACGATGCTGGACAAGGACGTCTACTGCGTCGGATATTCTGGTGCAGGTGGCTGCGGTGAACGCTGCACTGAACGGCTTTTCCAAAGAGCTGCTGAGCCAGCACGTCAGCACCTGTGTGGCCGACGATTTGAGAGCCGGCGGCGACGCAAAGCTGGACGAACTGCTGCAAGCTGCTGCCCCGGCTCATGAAGTGACCCTGCGGCAGACATACTGGACTTATCAGGGGAAAGGAATCCGATGGAACAATTCAATGTCACCGGTATGAGCTGCGCGGCCTGCTCTGCCCGAGTGGAAAAGGCCGTGAAGAAAGGTACCGGGCGTCACGAGCTGCTCGGTGAGCCTCCTGACAAACTCCATGGGCGTAGAGGGCACCGCATCCAGCGCGGCGATCATTCAGGCCGTGCAGGAAGCCGGTTACGGTGCCAGCCCCAAGGCGGCCGGTGCTGCCGCCGCCAGCTCCCCCAGCGCCGACCTGGACGCGCTGGCCGACCACGAGACCCCCAAGCTCAAGCGGCGGCTCATCGCCTCGCTGGGCTTCCTGCTGGTGCTGATGTACTTCTCCATGGGCCACATGATGTGGGGCTGGCCCCTGCCCCACTGGTTCGATGGCAACCACGTCGCCATGGGCCTTGTCCAGCTGCTGCTGGCCGGCATCGTGATGGTAATCAACCAGAAGTTCTTCATCAACGGATTCAAGGGCCTCATCCACGGCGCACCCAACATGGATACGCTGGTGGCCCTCGGCTCCATGGCAAGCTTCGTGTGGAGCACTTACGCCCTCTTCGCCATGACCCGCGCTCAGGTGGACGGCAGCGACGCGCTCGTCATGCACTATATGATGGAGTTCTACTTCGAGTCTGCGGCCATGATCCTGACCCTTATCACGGTGGGCAAGATGCTGGAAGCCCGCTCCAAGGGCAAGACCACCGACGCGCTCAAGAGCCTGATGAAGCTGGCCCCCAAGACCGCCACGCTGCTGCGGGACGGCGCGGAAGTGACCGTGCCCATCGCCGACGTGCAGAAGGGCGACGTCTTTGTGGTCCGCCCCGGCGAGAATATCCCGGTGGACGGCGTGGTGCTGGAAGGCACCAGTGCAGTCAATGAGAGCGCCCTGACCGGCGAGAGCATCCCGGTGGACAAGGCCGTCGGCGACAAGGTCAGCGCCGCCACGGCCAACCAGTCGGGCTTCCTCCGCTGCGAGGCTACCCGGGTGGGCGAGGATACCACGCTGGCTCAGATCATCCGGATGGTGAGCGATGCCGCCGCCACCAAGGCTCCCATCGCAAAGATAGCTGACACCGTGTCGGGCTTCTTCGTGCCGGCGGTCATCACCATCGCCGTCCTCACCACCGTCGTCTGGCTGCTTCTGGGCCATGAGCTGGGCTATGCGCTGGCGCGCGCCATCTCCGTGCTCGTCATCAGCTGTCCGTGTGCGCTCGGCCTGGCAACGCCTGTTGCCATCATGGTCGGCAACGGGTTCGGCGCAAGGCACGGCATCCTCTTCAAAACGGCCGCCTCGCTGGAATCCGCAGGGCGCGTCGAGATCGTCGCGCTGGATAAGACCGGCACCATCACCAGCGGCGAACCCAAAGTCACCGACATTCTGCCCGCTGAGGGCGTTTCCGAGACCGAGCTGCTCACCCTTGCCGCCGCACTGGAACGCAAGAGCGAGCATCCGCTGGCCCGCGCTGTGCTGGCCGACGCCGAGGCACAGCAGCTGGACGCCCCCGGAAGTCACTGACTTCGCGGCCCTGCCGGGCAATGGCCTGAGCGGCAAGCTGGACGGCATGGACATCTATGCCGGCAACGCAGCCTTTACCGGCACCAAGGTCACCGTCCCGCCGAGCTGGCACAGGCAGCAGACTGAGCTCTCGGCGCAGGGTAAGACCCCGCTTGTTCTTCGGCGGCGCAGGCCGTCTGCTGGGCGTCATCGCGGTGGCCGACACCATCAAGGAGGACAGCCCCGGGCTATCCGGGAGCTGCAGGCCATGGGCATCCGCGTGGTGATGCTCACCGGCGACAACCAGCGCACGGCTGACGCCATCGGCAGGCAGGCGGGCGTGGACGAGGTCATCGCGGGGGTCCTGCCCGACGGCAAGGAGGCCGTGATCCGCCAGCTGCAGGCCAGCGGCAAGGTGGCCATGGTGGGCGACGGCATCAACGACGCCCCCGCCCTCACCCGTGCCGACATCGGCATTGCCATCGGCGCAGGTACCGACGTGGCCATTGACGCGGCCGACGTCGTGCTGATGAACTCGAGGCTCTCGGATGTGCCTGCGGCCATCCGCTTCAGCCGCGCCACCCTGCGGAACATCCACGAGAACCTGTTCTGGGCGTTCTTCTACAACATCATCGGCATCCCGCTGGCAGCCGGTGCGTTCATTCCCTTCGGCCTGACGCTGAACCCCATGCCGACCCCGCAGCCTTCATGGCAGCCGTGAATGCGGACGCAAAAGCAGAGCAAGCTTGCGCTGGAGGGCAGCGCGGCGCAGCCCGGCCTGCTGGCCGATGTGCCCATGCAGAGCGTGGCGTGGCTGGTGCCGCAGCTGCTGCCGCTGGGCGAAGTATCGCTGCTGGGTGCCGACGGCGGCACTGGCAAGGGCATCTGGCAGGCACAGCTCATTGCCTATGTGACGGCGGGCAAGACCTCCGGCTTTTTTCCGCTGCCGCCGCAGCAGACCGGCAGGTGCTGCTGCTTGCGGGCGAGGACGACCCGGCAGGTGCTCAAGGCCCGTCTGCTGGCGGCCGGGGCCGACATGAACCGGGTGCTGGTGCTGACCGCCGACGACTACTTTGGCAAGACCGGCCAGCCCCTTACCCTCAAGGATCAGGCACTGGCGGATTTTGCCGCCAAGGCCGGGCCGCTGCTGCTCATCGTGGACCCGCTGCAGAGCTTTCTGCCCTCCGATGTGGAGATGGCAAGCCGCAACCAGATGCGCAGTGCCCTGCTGCCGCTGCGCGCCATTGCCGCAAAGCAGGGCTGCGCGGTGCTCATCGTGATGCACCCAACAAAAGCAGGGCGTTTCCGGCCGCGCACGTCTGGCCGACAGCTCGGATATCTGGGACATGGCCCGCAGCGTGCTGATGATGGGCCGCGCCAAGAACGACGGCAAAATTTATCTCAGCCACGAGAAAACAGCTACGCCCGCCCCCAGCAGACGGTGCTGCTGCACATCGACGATGTGGAGGTGGAGGGCGTAAAGACCGCACGGGCCGTGTTTGACGGCTACACCGACAAGAAGGATGCCGACTTCATTGAGGAGCGGCGGGTGCGCACGGCGGAGACCCGGCAGGACACCCGCAGCGCCATCCTGAACGTTCTGTCCGAGAGCCGCCTTGGGTCGATGCCCAGCAACGAGCTGCGCGCCGCCGTCCTGCGGGAGATCGGGTGCAGTGAAGCCACTTACAAACGCTCGTATGCTGAGCTTGTACGGGATGGCGACATTGCAAAATATCAGCTGTGCCAAAAGGACGGCGCGCGAGGGTGGTTTACCCGGCTGGCCTACCGTGGAGAAACACATGATACAGTGAGAAATATATAACTTACTTTATGTTTCTTTTTTGCCAGTGTATCAGGTTGATACACTGGCCTGCCCTGATACACTGACGCACTGTATCAATCAAGGGGGACTGTATCAGCTTGATACACTGCATTTTTCATCGCATCAGCGTCAATAATCTGTCACTGTATCAGATAACGCTCCCACAGTAGCACCTGATAAAGTTCCCGGAAACCGCAGGCTGCGTGCTGGCAGCTTTCTCCGCGAACAGCAACGGGTTGCGAACAGCCCGAACCGCATTCGGTTGGCCTGCAACTCCCCTTCCGCCATTGGCGGCGGTCGTTTCAGTTGCAGAACCACGGGGCCCCACTTCCCGGACATTCGCTGGAGAAACTCCCAGCCCACAGCCCAGCCCGCACCTTAACTCCTCGCCAACTCCTCCACCGTGATGCAGCACACGGCAAAGGCCAGCAGGGCGCAGTCCAGCGGGACACGGCGCAGCACCACCACCCGTTCGGTCAGGGTGGTAAGGTCTGCACGGCCTGCACCGGCACGGTGCTGCCCAGCCAGAACAGCGCCACCGAAAGCGGCAGATGCACCGCCCGCGCTGCCAGCAAAGGCCGCAGCGAGATCTCGGCCGGGCAGATGGTGCGCACCTGCAAAAGCACCGACACCCCTGCACACTGAGCGCCGCACAGCACAGCGTGCTGGCCCACAGCCCGGTGCGGGCGGCCTGATCGCAGCCGGAACACACTTCCAGCAGCATGGCGGGCAGCGCCGCCCACGGCTGTGGCAGCAATGCCCCGCACCCTGCCGCCAGCAGCCGGAAGTACAGCACAAAGCCGCAGAGCTTCAGGTAGGTCACTGCCGCCTGCGCGATCACCGCGTCCAGTGCGGGCAGCTGAATGGTTTCCCCCCTGCGCGGGTGGAGCCTGCCCGGCCCCGCCCTGCATCCGGCACAGCAGCGCCGCCGTGAGGTATCCCGCCAGCAGCTGGGCCGCAAACAGCCGCACCCCACCGCGCGGCTGCCCAGCATCTGCTGCCCTACCGTGAGGATGACAAAGGACGGCCCGCTGCACACAGGCGGGCAGCAGCGCCGAGGCCTGCCGGGAGGTGAGCTGACCGGTGCGCACGGCTTCGACGCAGCCACCGCCGCCGGTGCAAAGCCCCCAAGGCCCCAATGAGCAGCACGCCGCCCGCACCCTTTGCCCGGATGCCCATGAGCCGCGCCGCAGGCCGGAACACAAAGCCCAGCCACTGCCCGGCCCGCAGCCCGCCGCCAGCGCCGATACGATGAGGAACGGAAACAGCGATACCAGCAGCGGCCCGCCGCACAGCCGCAGCCCTGCCTGCAGGGCATCGGCACAGCAGCGCTGCGGCGCGGCAAACACCAGAAACGCCGTGTACCCTGCCAGCGCCAGCAGCACGCCCCGCCGGAAATTCCAGCTTCGATTCATAACTCAGCCCTCCGCATCCATATATATGTAGCAGCGCGCGGGCAGAACTGCGGGATGGGAGGGAGTGGCATGTGGCCAAGCGCAAAAGCGGCTTTTGCTGCAAAGCTGGCTGGCCCTGCTGTTCCGTCAGCCGCCGCAGGGCTTTTACCGCGCCCCTGCCGTCTACCTGAGCGGGGGCCGCATGGAGGTGGAGCACTTTTGCCGCATTCTGGCCTACAGCCCCGACCGGCTGTGCCTGCAGATGCCCCCATGGCCGGTTGACCATCTACGGCGACGGGCTGAAGATCATCACCCTCACCGCCACCCGCCTGACCCTGCGGGGCCGCTTTCTGCGGACGGACTTCGCAGATGAATAGGAGGTGCCCATGGAACCGGTAAGGCTTTGGGCCGCAGTGGAGTTCACTGCACGCAGCGGCAGCACCGAGGCCCTGCTCACCGCTGCCGCCCGGGCCGGGCTGCATCCCTACGGGGTAACGGCCCTGCCGGGAGGGTTTGGCGGGCGGTGCGCCGCGTGGCAGTACCCGCGCCTTGCCGCGCTGGCCCGCAAGCACCGGGTGCGGCTGCGCATCCGCCGGAAAAAGCAGGGTCTTTTTCTTTTGCGCCGCCTTGCTGCGCCGGGCCGGGCTTTGGGCCGGGGGCTGGCGGTGTTTCTGCCGCTGCTGCTCTTTGCACAGCAGTTCGTCTGGTTGCGTCGACACCTCTTCCCTCACCACCGGACAGGCTGCGCGGGCGTCTGCCGTTCTGCGAGAGGCGGGCCTGCAGCCCGGCGCTGCTGTGACCGAAGCAAAGCTCGCCGCCGGGGAATACGCCCTGCTGCACAGCGGCGAGTTCTCATGGGCCAGCCTGAATTTTGCCAAAGGACGGCTGGAAGTGGAAGCCGCTGCCGCAAGGCCCAAGCCCGACATTGCCGCCGGGACGCTGCATGGCATCCGGGCAAAATGCGGCGGCACTGTTCTGCGCACGAACCTCGTCCAGCGGCACCATGCTGGTGGTGCCCGGGCAGCAGGTGGAGGCCGGACAGGGTCTCATTGGCACGGCGCGCAGTGAGCGCGACGGTACGCTGATCTTTGCGCCCCCGCCGCTGGGACGGTGATCGCTCAGTTTGAGTGGGAGCGACACCCGCACCGTGCCCTTGGAAGAGACGGTGCAGCAGTACACCGGCGCGTGCACCCGCGCATTCTGGGACAGCGTTGCGGGCACACCTTCCCTGCCCGCCGCGCCTGCGCCGGAACATGCGGCGGTGATCCTCCGGCACTTCCAGCCGGAGGTGCCGCTGGGCCTTGCCCTGCCCTGCTTTGGAAGAAACCTGCCGCTTATGCAGCAGCCGGAAACGCTGCACCGCACCGAAGCGCAGGCCGCCGCGCTGGCCCGGCTGCAAAGCCTGCAGGCTGTACGCCGCATGGCCGGACGCGGAGCACATCGCCCGCAAAGAGGACGTGCACCGTCGAACGGCAATGTACTCCACTATACCTTACTTCTCTTCCGGGGTCGTCTCGGCCAGAAGCTGGTTCAGGTCGAACTCATACTTCGTGTGACAGAAGTGGCAGACCACCTCACACTTCGGGTCTTCGTCCCGGAGCTTTACCAGCTCTTTGCGGCCAAGGCTGAGGAGCATATCCTTCGTGCGCTCCTTGCTGCAGTCGCACTGATACTTCACCTCGCGGGTATCGAGGACCTGCGGGTCGAAGCCCGCCATTGCCAGCTCCATCATATCCTGCGGGGTCTTCCCTGCCCGGAGCATCTCGGTGACGGAAGGCATGGCGGCAATGTTCTGCTCCAGACGGGTGATCTCGGCATCGGTCGCGCCCGGCAGGAGCTGCAGCAGATAGCCGCCGGCGCAGGCGATGGACAGGTCCTTGTCCACCAGAACGCCCAGCGCACACACGGTGGGGATCTGCTCGCTGTAGGCGTAGTAGCTGGTGATGTCCTCGGCGATCTCACCGGACACCAGCGGCACCTGACCCACCGTCGGCTCCTTCTGGAGCTTGTTGTCCCGGATGACGGTCAGAACGCCGTCTTTGCCGACTGCGCCGCCCACGTCCAGATGGCCGTTCTCCTTTGCGGGAAGCTCGACCAGCGGATGGTCGATGCAGCCTTTGACGCTGCCGTGTGCGTCGGTGCAGGCGATGACGACGCCAGCCGGGCCGCCGCCGGACACGCGCAGGGTGATGGAGTCGCCATCATCCTTGAGCATCGCGCCCATCAGGGAGACACCGGTGAGCAGACGGCCAAGGGCTGCGCTGCAGGTGGCGCTGGTGGTATGCAGCTTTTCTGCCGTGCGGACGATCTCAGTGGAGTCCACGCCGCAGAACACGACACCGCCGTTTTCAGAAATGCCGCGGATAAGATTCGACATATTATTGTTCCTCCAATTGGGTATGCTGTTTGACCGCGCAGAAGAAATAGCGCTCGCTCTTGTCGGTCAGCGGGCCGAACGTTTCGCCGTCGCAGACGCTCTCCAGTACAAAGCCGTGCTTCTCCAGTGCCGTGCGGATGGTGTCCAGATCGTAGGTGTACTCGTAGAACTGCTCGTGGAAGTGCTCCCCCGTCTCGCGGTAGTCGATGTCCACGCGGATCTCCACCCGGCGGTCGGCGGCGCTGTAATGGTTGCGCCAGACGCAGGAGGCGTCCTCTTCTTCAAACGTAAAGACGTTTTCGCCCAGCACGTTCCGGTGCTTATAGGGCGTGTTCATATCGAACAGGAGCACACCGCCTTTTTCCATAAAGAAACCGGCGTTGGCGATGGCTTTGTCCAGGTCCGGGATGTGGTTGAAGGTGTCGAAGGTGGACACCGCACCCCCGGATGGTGCCGTAGAGGTCGAGCTTGAGCAGATCCTGCCGCAAAAGAAGCAGGCCGCCGGAAAGGCCAAGCTGCTCAGCCTTGTCCCGGACGACGCAGAGCATCTCCTCCGACTGGTCAATGCCGATCATATCGTAGCCCGCCTGAGTAAGCATCAGGGTCAGCTCTCCTGTCCCGCAGCCCAGGTCTGCGAGGATGCCGTCATGGATGCCGTGGGCTTCCAGCTCTTTTTTGATGTGGGCATACAGGGCCTCGTAGTCGGCCTCGCCGTTGAACTCATCGTAAAAATAAGCAAATTCGTTGTAAGCCATTGCGTTACTCCGCGTCCTCTGCGTTTGCCTCGTACTCGGCGGCGACGGCTGCGTTCAGCACAGCCTGCAGCTCCGGGATGCCGCAGCCGCTCTCGCCGCTGGTCAGCACCACCTTCTGGCAGCCGTAGGGCAGGCAGAGCTTTTCGAACTCCTCCTGCGTCTGGGCCAGCTGGCTCTTCTTGAGCTTGTCGGCCTTGGTCAGGGCCACGACGAAGGGAATGTTGTGGTAGTGGAGGTAATGCAGCATCTGGATGTCGTCGGCGCTGGGGTCGTGACGGCAGTCGATGAGCTGGACCAGCAGGGTGTGGTGGCGCTGGGCCTCGAAGTAGCTGTTGATGAGGTCGTCCCAGCGCTCACGGTCGGCGTTGCTCACCTTGGCATAGCCGTAGCCGGGCAGGTCCACGAAGTAGCAGTCCCCTACCTCATAGAAATTGATGGTAGCCGTCTTGCCCGGCGTGCTGGACACGCGGGCGAGATTCTTGCGGTTGCAGAGCTTATTGATGAGGCTGGATTTGCCCACGTTGGAGCGGCCGGAGAAGCTCAGCTCCGGGCGGTCGCTCTCGGGCAGCTGGCTGGAAATGCCGTAGCTTGCAATGAAATCTGCTTTGTTATAGTTCATGGAGCTTTCCTTTCTTTGATAAATGCCATCTATCCCAACTCCTTCAGTCATCGCTTACGCGATGCCAGCTCCCTCAGTGAGGGAGCCTCTAGCGAAGAGGAAAAGCTGTATGCCAAAGCCTCCTCCTTGAGGGAGGGGACCGCGCGTCAGCGGTGGAAGGAGTTCTTTTCCCTCAGCACACCGCGCCCGGCTGCGGGCTTTTCTGCGGTGGGCGGCAGGGGCCGCAGCCTCAGCGGGCCTTTTTTTTCTTCCATGGGTGCGGGGGGCCCGCAGACACCGTTCTTGGGCTTGAGGAGGGCTGCGGCGAGGACCTGCGACAGGTTGGACATGGGCAGGAACTCGATGTTCTTCTTGACCTCATCGTCCACCTCATACAGATCGGATTCAGGTTGTCCTTGGGGATGAGGACCGTCTTCATGCCCTCGCGGTAGGCCGCCATGCTCTTTTCCCGCAGGCCGCCGATGGGCAGCACATTGCCGTGGAGGGTGATCTCGCCCGTCATGGCAACATCGCCGCGCACCGGGATGCCAGACAGGCAGGACATGAGCGCCGTGGTCAGGGTGACACCGGCAGAAGGGCCGTCCTTGGGCACTGCGCCCTCCGGGGCATGGATATGCAGATCGCATTTCTTGAGGCTTTTCCGGGTCGATGCCGTACTCGTCGGCGTGCACCCGCACCCACGTAACGGCCAGCTGGGCGCTCTCCTTCATCACGTCGCCCAGCGAACCGGTGACGGTGATCTTGCCGCTGCCCTTGTCCATGACCTGTACCTCAATGGGCAGGGTCTCGCCGCCCACGCTGGTCCATGCCAGACCGTTGGCGATGCCCACCGCGTTGGTGCGGTTGAGGAAGTCGGGCTTGACAAAGCGGGGGCCAAGCAGCTGTTCCAGCATGGTGCCGGTGACGGAGACGCTTTCCACCTCGCCGGCGGCGATCTTACGGGCGCACTTGCGCAGTACACTGGTGATGGTGCGTTCCAGATTGCGCACACCGGCCTCGCGGGTGTAGCCGTCGATGATGCCGTACAGCGCACTCTGGGAAAAGGTGACCTTGCCGCTCAGGCCGCATGCCTTGAGCTGCTTGGGCAGCAGGTGCTTGCGGGCAATGTTGTATTTTTCCACGCGGGTGTAGCTGGGCAGCTCGATCACGTCCATGCGGTCACGCAGGGGGCCGGGGATGCTGCCCAGGTCGTTGGCGGTGGTGATAAAGAGCACATGGCTCAAATCGAACGGGATATCGATGAAATGATCGTTGAAGGTGCTGTTCTCCTCCGGGTCCAGCGCTTCCAGCAGGGCTGCGGCCGGGTCGCCCGGAAGTCGCCTGCCAGCTTGTCGATCTCGTCCAGCAGCATGAGGGGTTCGCGCTCTTGGCAGTGATCATGGCAGTGATGATCTTGCCGGGCATCGCGCCGATGTAGGTGCGGCGGTGGCCGCGGATCTCGGCTTCATCCCGCACGCCGCCAAGGCTGATGCGCACATACTTGCGGCCCAGACTTTCGGCGATGGAGCGTGCAATACTGGTCTTGCCCACGCCCGGAGGGCCTACAAGGCAGATGATCTGTGCCTTCACGTCCGGTGCCAGCTTGCGCACGGCCAGCGTTTCCAGAATGCGGTCCTTCACCTTTTTCAGGCCGTAGTGGTCGCGGTCCAGAATCTGCTGTGCGCGGCTGATATCAAGGTCGTCCACCGTAAAGGTGTTCCACGGCAGGTCAAGGCAGGTGTCCAGATAGGTGCGGATGACCGTTGCTTCCTGATTGGAGCCTTGCATCTTGGCAAGGCGGTCCACTTCCTTGAGCAGCTTCTTCTCGCTGTCCTCGGCAAGGTGCAGCCCGGTGATCCTGCGGCGGTACTCGTCCGCCTCAGCGTGGGTGTCGTCGCCCTCGCCCAGTTCATCGCTGATGATGTGCAGCTGTTCGTGCAGGTAGTAATCGCGCTGGTTCTTGTCCATGGACTCGTTGACCTTTTCCGCGATCTCCTTTTCGATTTTCATCACCTGACACTCACGGCGCAGCATCTCGATGAGCTTTTTCAGCCGTCCGTTCAGGGTGCCCTCGTCCATCACAGCCTGCTTGTCCTCGTAGCGGAACAGCAGGTTTGCGGGCATGTACTCGCTGAGGAAGGCAGGGTCGTCGCTGGAAACGATGGCAAACACCACGTCCTTGCCAAGGCGCGGGTTCATGCCAAGGTACTCGTCAAACCCGGCCTTGAGGGCGCGCAGCAGGCTTCGGTCTCCACGGCATCGTCGGCCTTGCCTGCGCGCACCGGGGCCGGGCGCACCTCCCGAAAGCAGAAAATCGCCGCTGGCATCCAGCTCCGTGAGCTTTGCGCGGTACTTACCCTCCACCAGAACCTTTACAAGGTCCTCGAGACCCGCAGCACCTGCTTCACCTCGGCCACTACGCCGTAGGTGAACAGGTCGGCCTGAGCGGGATCCGTGGTATCCATGGACTTCTGCGCCACCAGAAAAACGTTGGAATTATTTGCCATTGCCCACTCCACGGCGGCAATGCTTTTTCGCGGCCCACCTCAAAGTGGACGAGATTGTTGGGGAACACCACCAGCCCGCGCAGGGCGATGGTGGGCAGATGCAGCTTTTGCGCTCCACCTTGATGGTAACTTTTTCACTCATAGTGCAAACACCTCCCGGCTGCCGCGTACTTTCCCACGGCGGCAGCGCCCTGTATGCAAGAGTTTCTATCTATAAAGTATCAGGTTGTTTCCTTATTATACTGATTTCGGCCAAAATGCAACTGTGATGCATGGACGGTTGGTTATTCCCCTTTTCCCCTGCGTGGGAGAAGCCCATTTTGCCAAGAGCCGGCAGCAGGGCCTTGAGGGTGTGATGGAGGTCAGTGCGCCCATCACAAGGCCCAGCACCAGCATGACCGGCGCATAGTAGAACGAGAGCGAGGACGAGATGATCACGCCCGCGCCCAGCAGCTGGCCGACATTATGGGCCAGCGCACCGCAGACCGAGAGGATGAACCAGGTGGGCTGCACCGGGAAATGATCGTACAGCACCCACATCACCAGCAGCGAGAATAACCCGCCGCACAGGGAGAGGAAACCCGCCGTGAAGCCGGACACCAGAAACACGAACAGCGCCTTGAGCACATCCAGCACCAGTGCCTGCTTTGGCCCCATGAAAACAGCGCGTACATCACTACGATATTGGCAAGGCCCCAGCTTCATGCCCGGCAAAAGGCCCGGGATGGTGAGCGTGCCCTCAATGAACGAAAGTGCCATGGCCAGCGCAAACAGCAGGCCGGAAAGGGCGATGCGGCGCGTTTTTTAACTGCGTCTGTTTTGGGGCATGCTGCACCCTCCTTTACTCTTCGGTCTGCTGGCCTGCTCGTAGCTTTCCTGCTCTTCCATGGCAGCTTCCCACGCGGCAAACAGCTCCTCCTGATGGAAGCGCAGGTCGCTCAGCTCGTCGCTCTTCTGGCGCAGCAGGTCGGGGTCGTTGTACACCTCGGGGGAATTGATCTCGTTGTCCAGCTCCACTTCGCGTGCACCGCAGGCTTCCATCTCGTCCTCACAGGCCTTGATCTTGGCCCGCAACTCGGCGCGGCGGCGGCGCTGTTCCTGCCATAACCGATCTTAGCGGGCTCGGCGGCCTTCTGCACGGCAGGGGCCGGGGCGCTGCGGCCCATCAGGGCATCGTAGCTGGGGTAGATGGTGGCCTTGCCGTCCTCAAGGTAGAAAATCGGGCAGGCCAGACTGTTCATCAGGTGGCGGTCATGGGTGACCAGCAGCAGCGTGCCGGTGTAGGCCATGAGGGCCTCGGTCAAGATTTTCGCGGGTGTAAATGTCCAGATGGTTGGTGGGCTCGTCCAAGAAACAGCAGATTGGGCCGTTCCAGCACGATCTCCGCAAAGCGCAGGCGTGCCAGCTCGCCACCGGAAAGGCCTCGCAGGGCTTGAACACTGTCTCGCCCCGGAAGCCCAGCTTTGCCAGATGGCTGCGCACCTCCAGCTCGGTCATGCGGGGGTACTTGTTCCAGATGACATCAATGACCCGGCCCTGCCCCAGACGGTTCTGCTGCTGAGCAAAATGCTGGGCCGTGCACCGGTGCCCAGCCGCACCATGCCGCCGGAAGGGCGGCGCTTGCCGTCCAGCACCTGCATCAGGGTGGACTTGCCCGCGCCGTTGGGGCCTGCGATCACCAGCCGCTGGCCGCGGCACACCGTGTAGGTAAAGGGTTCCAGCAGGGTGCGCTCCCCTATTTTGATGGTCAGGTTCTTGAGCAGCACCAGCTCGTTCCACGGTTCTACGTCATATTCAAAGCGGAATTTGAGCTGGTTGGTCTCGTCCTTGGGGGCCTCGGTGATCTCCATTTTTTCCAGTTGCCTGCGGCGGCTCTGCGCCATTTTTGTGGTGGAAGCCCGCACCAGATTCCGGGCCACATAGTCCTGCAGCTTTTCGGCCAGTGCCACATCCGCATCGTGCTGCTTCTGGCGCAGGGCATCTGCCGCTTCTTTCTGGGGCAGGTAGGTCGAGAAGTTTCCCTTATAGGTCGTCATGGTCTGGAACGAGACTTCCCAGATCTTCGTACACACATTGTCGAGGAAATAGCGGTCGTGGCTGACCACCAGCACCGCGCCGGAATAGCCCTTTGAGGTAATTTCCAGCCATTCCATGGTGGCAAAGTCCAGGTGGTTGGTGGGCTCGTCCAGGATGAGGACATCCGGTTTTCCAGCAGCAATTTTGCCAGCCGCAGGCGGGTCAGCTCGCCGCCCGACAGGACGCCGACGTTCTTTTCCCAGGTGTCCTGCGCAAAGCCCATGCCGGACAGCACCTTTTTGATGTTGACGTCCATATTGTAGCCATCGGCTGCGTCAATGATGTTCTGCAGCGCGTCGTGCTGGGCCAGCAGGTCGGTGTTGTCAGGCTGGGCTGCCATCTTGCGCTCCAAAACCTGCATCTGAGCCATGGCGTCCAGCACCGGCGCAAAGGTGGAGCGCATTTCGCCGTAGATATCCAGCGTGGGGTCCAGTTTGGCGTTCTGTTCCAGGTAGCCCAGCGTCACGCCATGGGTCACGCTGAATTCCCCGTCATAGTCCTGATATTCTCCCGGTCAGGATCTTGAGGAGCGTGGTCTTGCCCGCGCCGTTCTGGCCCACGATGCCGATACGGTCCTCCCGCTCGACACTGGCCGTCACATCGTGCAGTACGACTTTTTCGCCAAAAGCTCTTTCCAAGTTTTTCTAAATGTATCAGCATTGTTTCAATCCATTCTGTTCTGCTGCAGTCCCGCAGGGGCTCAGCACTGGTGGCGGCGGTTCTTCAGTCCCACATTGGCCAGCTCGTCCTGCTCCATGACCAGCGGATAAAGTTCTTCCAGGCTGGCGATCTCGTAGGTGGGGATCACCTTGCCCGGGTTCTCGTTGTGGCTGGGGTTGAACCAGCAGGTATCCAGCCCGGCGTTTGCACCGCCCTGGATATCGCTGGAGAGGCTGTCGCCCACCATCAGCACATGCTCCCGGTTCTCCACGCCCAGTGCCCGCAGGGCGGCGTCAAAGATGCGTGCACCGGGCTTCTCGCAGCCCAGCTTCTCGGAGATGAACACATCCTCCATGAAGTTGGACACGCCGCTCTCGGCCAACCGCCGGGTCTGCACCTTGTGGACGCCGTTGCTCACCACGGCCAGTGTGGCCACCTCCGACAGCTCCCCTGCAGCACATCCAGCACCTCGGCGTTCATCAGGTCCGGGTGGGTGGACAGCTGCTCCAGATAATAGCGGTTCATCTCTGCGCCGTCTCCGGCGGCGTCAATGGCTTTGAGGAAGCGGCTGAACCGCTCGTTGAGCAGCTTTTCGCGGCGGATCTGGCCTTTTTCCAGCTGACGCCACAGTTCCTCATTGATAGTGCGGTAGGTCTGCACTGTTTCGGCGTCCGGCTCGATGCCGTAGTTCACCAGCGTTTCGGCCAGTGCCTTGCTCTCGGCGGCGTCAAAGTTGAGCAGCGTATTGTCCGCATCAAACAGGATGCAATAGTATTTTGCCATAATATCCCCTCATTTCCTTTTCCGGCCCGCTTTGCAGGGCGGGCATTACAACAGGGAGAAGCCAGCCCTGCGGTGGGCAGAGCTGGCTTCTGTTCATTCTGTTCATTCCGAAATCATTTCATACGCCTGTACGTCGGTTTGTTCCGGTTTGTTTTCTGAACAGGTTGTTTGGGCGGTGCAGGGAGTGGCATTGCATTTCTGCATTTCCTCCTCCAGTGCACCGTTTTCTACAGTTTCCCAATCGGTATCGTAGTAATCCACGCTGCCGTCGATCACATCTTCTGCACCGGGCAGGCCCGGCACCCGCGGCTCTTCCCAGAACATCGAACCGCCTCCCTTCCCCTCAGCCTATGCGGCGCAGGGGCAAAGGGTTCTGCGCTCAGGAGCGGGCTGCCGGTTCTTCGGCCGTGTCATTTTCGGCTTCTGCCTTGGGAGCCGGGCTCTCAGAGGAAGCACTGCTGTGAGAGCTGCTCTCGGAACTGCTCTCGGAGCTACTGTGGGAGGAACTGGCGGCCGCACTGCCGCTGTGCGAGGTGCTGCCGCCCCGGCTTCCGACGAGGAACCGCTGTGAGACGAGCTGCCGCTGTGGGAGGAGCTGGTGCTCTCGGCCCCGTTGGAGCTGCTGACGGATTCCTTTTCCGACGAAGAAGAGGAAGAAGAACCGGATGTACTTCCGGAGGAAGCCCCGGAAGAAGTGCTGGAAGAACCAGACGAAGCAGTACTGCCGGACGAAGAAGAGCCGGAGCTGCCGGAAGAACTGCTGGAAGAGCCCGAAGAAGCTGCCGGGGGCACCGGGCACCGTGATCTCCAGCGTGTTGCTGGTGACGGTGCTGCCGTTGTAGCTCACCACTGCGTAGACCTTGAAGGTAGTGCCCTGCATCTCAGCCGTAATGGGCACTGTCACGCTGGTCTGGCCTGCGGCAGAAGCAGCCTCCACACCGTTGGCATACCAGCGGATGGAATCTGCCTCCAGATACTTGCCGCCGATCTTCGCGTGGAAGGTGCAGCTGCCGCCCACTGCAGCCTTGCCGCTGCTGCTGATCTGCACCGAGGCGGCAGCAAACACGGCGGTCACATCCAGATTCTGCTTGAAGTTGGCATCCGTGCGGGTCTTGTTGGTCACGCCGTCGCTCCACTTGACGAACACATGGCCCGATGCCGGGACCGCCGTGACGCTGACCGACTGGCTTGCACCGACGCTGTAGGTCAGTGTGGTCTTGCCGTTGTCATCGCCGGCGCTCAGGGTACCGCCGCCGGTCTTATCCACGCGGTAGGATGCCTGATACTGGGTGGTGTCCTCCTGCACTTCGGAAGAAGATGAGGTCACCTCACTGCTGGACGAAGCCACAGCAGAACTGGGGTCGGGCACATATTCGGCGCGGCTGGGGATGTTGTTGGTGTCCGGGCGGCGGTCCTCGGTCTCGTAGGCATGGGTGCGCAGGTAGTTCAGCAGCACCTTCAGGCCGGAGGTCTTGAGGTGGATGTCGCCGCTCTGGTAATAGTCGGCGTTGCCGTAGCCGGTGGAATCCTTTGAGGGCTTCGGCCGTGTTGAGGAACTTCAGGCCCATTTCCTCACACATGGACAGCAATGCCATATTGAAGTCGTCGATCCTGGTCTGGTCCATGTTGGGATAGTTGGAGTGGTCGGCAGGCACCGGCGGCACCGTGTTGACGATGATGTCGGTGTAGGGGTAGCTGGTCTGGATGGCCTGCACCAGCTGCTTGTAATTGCTGATGAAATCCTCCACGGCCATGCCAGTGTCGTTGGTGCCCAGCATGATGACCACACGGCGGGGCTTCATCTTGGCCACAGCTTCCGCGATGGTGTAGCGGCTGCTGTCCTTTTTAAAGGTAACGATGCCCTCGTTCAGGGCAGCGCTTGTGCCAATGCCCTCCTTGGCGCAGAACTGCTGCAGGCTGATCAGGCCGTTGGCATACAGACGCACCGTGTTGGAATCGCCGATGAACAGCGTCTCACTCTGGTAGGCGTCACCCGCGTCCGCCGTCTCGGGGAGCAGTGCACTGGACTGTTCGTTGATCTGGTAATGGTCGGCGATGTTTGCATCATCCGCAGGCTGCTCGGTGCCCGGCTGCTCCGAAGAGGCAGCCGGTTCCTTGCCACGGTGGATCAGGACAAGGGTGATGCCAATGGTCAGCAGCGCCGCCAGTGCACACACAATGCACACCAGCACTGCCTGCTTCTGCATGGGCGTCAGCGACTGTTTTTCCGGTTGTGTATTCTGTCTCATAGTTTTCACCATTCCCTTTATTGCACGTTGTTTCAGGCACGCTGCTCCAGCAGCTGGTCGGCAAGGTCGGCGCAGCTCTCGGCCAGCAGCACCGGGTGGAAGGGCGCAAGCTCCTCGCGGCTGCCATAGCCGTACAGTGCACCGGCAGCGTCCAGACCGCAGTCTGCCGCGCCGCGCATGTCGTCGTTGCGGTCACCGACCATCAGCACCCGCTTGCCCTGCAGCATGGGCTGGCTGAGCACATAGTGCACCACGTCGGTCTTGGTGTCGCGGCTCTCGTCCATGGACGCGCCGCCGATGAAATCAAAGAAGGGTGCAAGACCCTTTTCTTCCAGGATCGGGGTGACCACCTCGGTGGGCTTGGAAGTAGCGGTGCACAGGATCAGCCCGGCGTCCTTCAGGCGCTGCAGCATTTCCGCTGCACCGGGGTACGCGGCGCATTCGTGGCTGCCCTTCACCGCGTAGCTTTCGCGGTAAAGGCGGGTGGCCTGCTCGATCTTGTCCAGCTCGGTGAAGTGCTCGCCGAAGCTCTTGCGCAGCGGCGGGCCCAGATAGCGGCGCAGGTTGACGCCGGTGACGTCCACGCCCCTTTTCTGAAAGACCTCTTCCAATGTATGGAGAATGCCGGGAGCGGAATCGATCAGGGTCCCGTCCACGTCAAACAGGATGGCATCGTAATGCAGCAATTGCGGTTTCCTCACTTTCATGGTGATACAGTCTATAGTATAGCACAGATTGACCGCCTCAGCAATTCCAACAAATGCATTTTCCGGTTTTTATGCAAACTTTCCGTGAAGAGACGGTAAACAAAATGCCCGCCCGGCACCCGGGCAGGCAGAGGGCCTTACTGGTCAGCAGAACAGCCGCTGCCGGAAGGCGGATAGTAGAGGTTGTTGGAGATGAACTCCAGCTTATCCTTGAGCACGAGCTCCAGGTTGGCCACGGCGTGCACCATGTTGGTTGCCGAGTCGTTGACCTCCAGCAGCTTGCACAGGTCCAGCCCATCCAGGCCCATGGCCACCTTCATCTTCTGGCTTTCGGCGCACAGGATATGGCTCAGGGCAGTTTCCTCCAGGGCGATGCTCTCGATCAGGTCGATCACAGCCTGGTCCAGCGTGACCTTGGGCATCTCCGGGCACTGGGAGCGGATACAGGTTTCAGCAGACATAGAATACCATCCTTTCCGGTCAAGAGGGTTTGCACGCCCCATCCTATGCCCTGCCGTGTGGCGGCGTTACTGCTGCTTTTCGCGCACCTTTTCAATGGTCTGCCGGTAGCCGCCGGTGCCGTACTGGATGCAGCGGTTGATGCGGCTGATGGTGGCAGTGCTGATCTCCACCGTTTTTACGATCTGCTCGTAGGTGCTGCCGTCCAGCAGCAGCTTTGCTGCCTCCAGACGCTGCGCCATGTCCGAGATCTCCTTGACGGTACACAGATCCTCGAAGAAATCGTAGCATTCTTCCCGCGTTTCCAGGCTGAGGATCGCGTCGAACAGCGCGTCGATGGTTTCGTTTCTTCTGGGATTTTTCTCGGCCATAACAGTTCTCCTTCTTCTGATCACATCGGGTCGGTTCATCGTGTTATTACTTTAGCACTTCAAAGTGTGAAAGTCAAGCATTCTGCGTGAACTCTTTTCAGGAAATGCACTGTTCAATTTAGCTCTTTTCACATATGAATAAAAATCACCTAAAATTCTCTTAGAACTTCTTTGCCGAATTGGCGCATCCTCCGAACTTCCCGGAAATATATTGACAAATTATGAATTCTGCCCTAAAGTAGGAGCAATCATTCGGCAAATGCGACGAACAGGACATGATCATTTGCAGCACCCTCTTTCAGCGAGCCGCCCTTTTTTGATGCAACGGCGGCAGTCAGGAGCAAATGACCCTCCCCTGCAAGCAGCGTGTGTGAACGGGACCTTGACCGTCCTGAGTAATGCAACGCCGTCCAGCCCCCGTTACCGGGCAGCATGGCAGATGTGCCATGCGTGGGAGTGGCTGTCCACAGACAGCAAGCGAAGTGGTACCGCGGAGCAAATCGTCCACATTGTGCAGTGGATGTGTGAGCCTTCGTCTTCGGGAACGATCTTCCGCCCAAGGAAGATCTTCCGGATGGACGAGGGCTTTTTACACCCTGCGGCCCTGCTTCGTCTGCCGGACGGCGCTGTGCACCTGGCCGGTTTGCCGCGTGAAAAAAAGGAAAGAGGTAAAACAATGAATACGCTGGTCATCGTATTGATCGCCGCCGTGTGTCTGTTCGGTGCTTACGCACTCTACGGCCGCTGGCTGGCAAACAAGTGGGGCATCGACCCCACCGCCAAGACCCCGGCTGTTGTCCATGAGGATGGCCGGGACTATGTTCCCACCGACGGCTGGACAGTTTTCAGCCACCAGTTCAGCTCCATTGCCGGCGCAGGCCCTGTTACCGGTGCAATCCAGGCTGCCGCTTTCGGCTGGCTGCCCGTTCTGCTGTGGGTCTTGCTGGGCGGCATCTTCTTTGGTGCTGTCACCGACTTCGGCGCTCTGTACGCTTCCGTCAAGAATGATGGCAAGTCCATGGGTATGCTGATCGAGAAGTACATCGGCAAGACCGGCCGCAAGCTGTTCCTGCTGTTCTGCTGGCTGTTCTGCGGCATCGTGATCGCCGCCTTTGCCGACATGGTGGCCGGCACCTTCAACGCCTACGGCACCGACGGTGCTCTGGTGGAAGCTGCTCAGACCAACGGCGCTGCCGGCATGGTCTCCATCATGTTCATGGTGTTCGCAGTGGTCTTTGGCCTGTTGCAGAACAAGTTCCATTTCACCGGCTGGAAAGAAAACGTCATCAGCATCGTGTTCATCGTGCTGTCCTTCGTGGTTGGCGCAAACGCTCCTGTCATCCTGGGCAAGGCTGCATGGAGCTACATCACCTTCGTTTACATCTTCTTCGCTGCCGTGCTGCCCATGTGGCTGCTGAAGCAGCCCCGTGACCACATGACCACCTTCATGTTCGTGGCTATGATCGTAGGTGCCGTTCTGTGCCTGATCGTCAATCACCTCCGTCATGAACCTGCCGGTGTTCACCGGCTTTACCAACGCAAAGCTGGGCACCATGTTCCCCATCCTGTTCGTTACCGTGGCCTGCGGTGCTGTTTCCGGCTTCCACAGCCTGGTTTCTTCCGGCACTTCCTCCAAGACCGTTACCAATGAAAAGGATATGCTGAAGGTCGGTTACGGTGCCATGGTCCTGGAAAGCCTGCTGGCTGTCATCGCCCTGTGCGTTGCAGGCGCAGCCGCTGCCGCCGACGGCACCCCGCCGACGGCACTCCGTTCCAGGTCTTCAGCCGCGGCGTTGCCAGCTTCTTCGTGGGCTTTGGCCTGGACCAGCACTTTGCCTCTGTGTTTATGACCATGTGCGTTTCCGCACTGGCCCTGACCAGCCTGGACGCTGTGGCCCGTATCGGTCGTATGAGCTTCCAGGAGCTGTTCAGTGTGGATGACATGGAGCACGCTGAGGGCTGGCGCAAGCTGCTGTGCAACGTCTACTTCTCCACCTTCATCACTCTGGTGTTCGGCTTCATCCTGACCAAGATCGGCTACGCCAACATCTGGCCGCTGTTCGGTTCCGCCAACCAGCTGCTCAGCGCTCTGGTTCTGGCTACCCTGTGCGTCTTCCTGAAGGTCACCGGCCGCAGCAACAAGATGCTCTTCCCTCCGCTGATCATCATGCTGTGCGTCACCTTCACCGCTCTGGTGCAGCGCCTGATGGCCATGGTGAAGGCCATCCGCAATGCCGCCGCGGTCACCATCCCCGCCGGTGAAACCACTTGGGGTGCGGTGTTCATCGCCAACGGCCTGCAGCTCATCATCGCGATGCTGCTGATCATCCTGGGCCTGACCATCGTGGTCCACTCCTTCAAGGCTTACCAGAAGGCTGAACAGAACAGCGAAGTCAAGGCCTGATCTCTCAGATCGGCGCATCGCTTAACGGAATAGGCAAACAGCCGCTGACGGAAGAAAAAAGCCGTCAGCGGCATTTTTGTTTGCAGTCGTTTTAAAAATCAAAGGTTTGCTTCTTCCCACGTTTGCACAGCAGCCATCTGCACCGAGGTGTGGAACCAGTGTTCCCCGCCCTGCAGGATGGTCAGATGCGCCCCGCTCTGCCGGCGGAACCGCTCCATCACCGCACGGGAGGTCAGCGCATCCTTGTCGCCGTACAGCACTTGGGTGGGTGTATGCCACTGCAGGGGATGCTCCCGCACCCAGCACAGATACGGCCACGAAAGCGTTTCTCCCATCTCCGTGGGGATCTCCCCTGCTGCCTTCAGCTGTTCTTCGGTGACATGGGCGCCCTGCATCATGCTCAGGATGAGGGTTTCCATATCCACCACCGGGGACACGAGCAGGGCCTTTTCCAGCTTTTCTGCCCGCAATGCCTGCATAGCCAGCCATGCCCCGATGCTGACCCCATAGAGCCGGATATGCGGCCAGACCGGCTGCATCCGGGCATAGACTGCCTGAATTTCCGGCACCACCGCCCACGGCAGCAGCTGTTCCGGACGGTCCTTGCGCGCTCCGTGTTCGGGCAGGTCGATGGCCAGCACCTGCCAGCCTGCTGCGCAGGCGGTGTTTGCAAAGCGCTCAGCCTCTTCCTTGCAGCCATTTTTCCCGTGGACATAAAGATACACCTTGCGGCTGCGCTCGCCGTACAGGATAGCCGGAACGCCCGCAAGGGTAAGCTCCTGTTTTTTCATGGTGGTCATGCGCCCCTCTCCCCTACCGCCCTTAGGGGGCGGTTTTTCTTTATGATAACACAGTCCGACCCTAAACACAAACAAAAAAAGGGGCCGCAGCACCTTTCGGTACTGCGGCCCCGGTTTGCCTTAGAAGTAAAACTTACTTCACCATGCTTGCAACTTCAGCAGCGAAGTCGTCAGCACGCTTCTCCAGGCCTTCGCCCTTCTGGAAGCGGGCAAACTTGACGATCTTGATGTCGCCGCCCAGGTCCTTTGCGACCTTGGCAGTGTACTGACCGACAGTCATGTCGCCGTCCTTGATGAACTCCTGATCGACCAGGCAGTTCTCCTTGAAGTACTTCTTGATCTTGCCCTCGATCATCTTCTGCTTCACAGCCTCAGGCTTGTTGGCGGTCTTGGGATCGCCAGCCATCTGGACCAGCATGATTTCCTTCTCCTTGGCCACGACCTCGGCGGGGACAGATGCCTCGTCCACATAGCCGGGGTTGGCAGCTGCAACCTGCATTGCGATGTCCTTGCCGTAAGCAGCGAACTAGTCCTTAGCCTCGATGCCGTTGGTGGTCTCGAAGTTGACCAGGATGCCGTGGGTGCCGCCGAGGTGGACGTATGCAGAGCAGACGCCCTCGTAACGGACGAAACGGCGGACCTTGATGTTCTCCTTGATGACCAGGATGAGGTTCTTCAGAGCCTCATCGACGGTCTCATCGCCCATCTTGCAGTTCATCAGGGCCTCAACATCAGCAGGGTTCTGCTCCATGATGACCTTGGTGGTGTCCTTGACGAAGGCGACGAACTTGTCGTTCTTGGCGACGAAGTCGGTCTCGGCGTTGACCTCGATGACGACGCCCACCTTGCACTCGGGGCAGTAATCAGCGTAGACCATGCCCTCGGCAGCCACGCGGCTTGCCTTCTTGGCGGCGGTAGCCAGACCACGCTCACGCAGGATCTCGATCGCCTTCTCGAAGTTGCCGTCAGCCTCGGTCAGAGCCTTCTTGCACTCCATCATGCCGCAGTCGGTCTGCTTGCGCAGTTCCATAACGTCCTTTGCAGTAATAGCCATTTTGGTATTCTCCCTTACACAGTTATTTGTTGGTTTGTGAGATTTCGGGAAATCAGGCGTTTGCTGCGTCCTCAGCGGGAGCGGCCTCCTGGTTGCCCTGCTTGCCTTCCAGCGCAGCGTCAGCCATAGCGCCAGCGATCAGCTTGACAGCGCGGATCGCGTCGTCGTTGCCGGGGATTACGTAGTCGATCTCATCGGGGTTGCAGTTGGTATCAACGATAGCCACGATGGGGATGTTCAGCTTGCGGGCCTCAGCAACAGCAATGCGCTCCTTTGTGGGGGTCAACGATGAACATGGCCTTGGGCAGGGTCTTCATGTTCTTGACGCCGCCGAGGTACTTGTCCAGCTTCTCCATCTCCAGCTCCAGCTTGGCCACTTCCTTCTTGGGCAGCAGCTCGAAGGTGCCGTTGTCCTTCATGTTCTGCAGCTGAGCCATACGGTCGATGCGCTTGCGGATGGTGCGGAAGTTGGTCAGCATACCGCCCAGCCAGCGAGCGTTGACGTAGTGCATGCCGCAGCGCAGAGCCTCGTCACGGATGGACTCCTGAGCCTGCTTCTTGGTGCCGACGAACAGGATGTCGCCGCCCTCAGCTGCAACTTCCTTCACGTAGTTGTAAGCCTCGTCCAGCTTCTTGACGGTCTTCTGCAGGTCGATGATATAGATGCCGTTGCGCTCGGTGAAGATATACTTCGCCATCTTGGGGTTCCAGCGGCGGGTCTGGTGACCAAAGTGAACGCCTGCCTCGAGAAGCTGCTTCATAGAAACGACTGCCATAGTAAAATTACCTCCAAAATTTGTTTTGCCTCCGCACACCGTGATCCTGCCGCCGTATCGGACGGTTGCAGACTGCCCTCAACTCGTCATCCTCTGGAGCACAAAAGGGCATAGTGATGCGTGTGTAATGCTAAGTAATAGTAGCACAAACCTCTGGCCGTTGCAAGGGGTTTTGCGGTTTTCTGAAAAAGAATCGTACTTTTTCGTCAATCAGCGCCCTCGGACAGCTCCTTGAGCCCCATCCGGCTCAGGGCATAGCCTTTGCCGAACATGAGGTCGTACTGGAGCAGCCAGTGCTCATCGCTCCACTTCTGCTGCAAGGGGGTCAGCTCGTCCGAGGCGGTGCCGTCCTTTTCCAGGATGGTGCCGCGGGTGTTGGCCCGGTAGGCGGCCCGGAGCTGACGGCCAAGGAACTGGAAGTAGGCGGGCTGACGCAGACCGAACAGCTCCATCATCACCGGCGAGATGTCGTAGGCGGCGATGGTGCCGAGGTCTACCGCCCGGTCGGAGTAGTTCGACCACATCAGCAGGGTGGTCTGATGGAGGCGGGGGTCGGCGCTGGAGCCGCTGGCATAGCCGCTGCGGGTGTAGATGTCGTAATTGGAGTCGATGGGGTTGTAGTGGTCGCCCCAGAACACGAGGATGACCGGCTCGTCCACCTGCGAGAAGTATTCCGTCAGCTTGCCCAGCATGGCGTCCGCATCTCGGATGCCCGTGGCAAAGTCTTCCAGCGCACCCACGGTGCTGGCCTTAAGGCCCGCCGGGGCTTCGGTGACCTTCACCCGCTGGTCATCGGGGTAGTTATCCTTATTATAATTGGTATGGTTCTGCATGGTGACGGCGTGGAGGAAGACGGGGGCGTCGGACTGGGCCTTCATGGTCTCGTACTGGCCGATGATCTGGTCTGCCATGGAGTCGTCGGTGACGAGGCCGGTGGTCCAGTAGTGGCGGCGCACCTTCTGGACGCCGTGCATCTTCTCGAGGCTGATGAAGTCGTCGAGGCCGAGGTTGGGATAGGCCGTGTCGCGGCTCCAGTATCTGGCCCAGAAGCAGTGGACCGCCGCCGTCTGATACCCTTCGGTCTTGAGGTAGCTGGGCAGGGCGAACATGGGCCTCGTCACGTGCTGCTGGTAGGGCTTGCTGCCGCTCGGCAGATAGGACACCGAGTAGCCCGTCAGGGCCTCGAACTCCACGTCACAGGTGCCGCCGCCGAAGCTGGGGCTGTAGACCCGGCCATAGGCGCTGGTCTGCTGCAGAGCGTGGAGGTTGGCCGAGACGTCGGTGTCGAACCGGAAGCCGTACTGTTCCAGCTCCGAGACGTCCCAGTAGGACTCGTCCATCACGTAGAGGATGGTGGGCTGCTTCACCTGTTCGTCTGCCGGGGTCTGGGCGGCATAGGAGTCGGGCCAGACCGGGCTGGTGGTGTACTTTTCCCCTGCCTCCACGTCGTCGAGGATGGCGTTGATGGCCTCCTCCGAGTAAGCCTCGGGCTTGTCGATCTCCAGATTCGTCAGGTTGGTGAGGAAGCTGGTGATGACGCCGTAATAGCGGTAGTAGCGGTCCTGCATCCATGCGTCGGGCAGGATGCCCAGCGACTGGGTGACGGCAGGCTGCAGAAACACCCCGAAGATGAGGGCGCAGGTGGCCGCTGTGCTGGCCGCAAGCCCCAGACCTGCACCCAGGGCAGCCAGCTGTTTCTGACGCCCCCGGTAGAGGAAGAAGGAGCCGACGGTCAGAGCCAGCACCACGACGCCGGAGACGACCATGCTCTTCTGGATCGTGGATGCCCGCCGCAGAGGCCACGCCGGCCGCCTCGGACACCTGCATCAAGTCCCACGGGAGGAAGGGCTCGCCCCGGAGCTGCAGGATGTAAAAATCCACTGTGGCGGGCAGACAGCCCAGCAGGGCCGACAGGCCCAGGGTGGCCAGCGGGGCGAAGCGGGTGAGCCAGTCCACCGCCATCCAGACGAGGAAGAGCAGCCCCCACGCCAGCAGGTAGGCTTCTGGGTGGGGAAAGATGTACTGCACAAAGGTATCTCCGCTCAGGGCGCCGCGGGCGATGTACTCGGTGAGCACCAGAAACAGAAGGGTGGCCGCAGGCGGAAACAGCAGCCGCGCCCCAAAAGCCGGAGGGCAGCACTCGGATGGTGTGTCATAGAGAAGTTCCTTTCACTTCTGCGTTTTTCGTATTATTTGAAGCTTATTTGAGGCGGCAGACTCCGCCCCAGTCCTCTATTATAATCATCCCGCCTCCAAAATCCAGCCCTGACGGACAAAAAACGGGTGAAAATCTTTCATCCGTTCAGCCACTGATGCAATCATTATCCAGCAGTCCCCCGTGGGAGGGCGGCGGGGCGGGGATGTCCGTCCGCACGAGGATGGCGTCCAGACCGATGCGCTCGATGTCGGCCCACGGGATGGTCAGGGTCTCGTCCCGGCCCAGCAGCCCGAAGAGCCGGGGCCGCCCCAGCAGAAGCAGGCTCCCGATGCGGGCCGTGTCGGCGTCCAGCTCCACATCGTCCACCCGGCCAAGGCAGGCCCCGTCCTTCAGCTGGACGACTTCCTTGCTGCACAGCTCCCGAAAGGTCATCTCCCCCGCCCCCTTACAGTCCCATCCTATGCCGGTGCGGGCCGGACGATGCAAAAGGCAGTGGAAAATACTGCCCCGGATGTGCTATACTGGGCGCAGTGCGATCCCAACTTTTTTTAAAGAGGTATCATCGATGTATAAAAATATCGTGTTCGACTTCGGCGGCGTCATGGTGGATTTCGACCCCCACAAGTACCTCATCGACCTGTTCGGGAACCGGGGGCTGGAAGGAGGTCTACGACCTGACCTTCGGCAGCAGAGAATGGCGGCTGCTGGACGCGGGCCGCATCACCCGCCGGGAGGCCAACGAGCGGATGCTCCAGCGGGCCAGAGCCGTGGGCCGGGGCTTCGAGGTGGAGGGCGTGCTGGACGACTGGATGAGTATGCTCCGTCCCCGCCGCCGGATGCAGACGCTGGTGGAGCAGCTCAAGCAGCGCGGCTACTGCGTCTACTACCTGAGCAACATCCCCGAGGACGTGCTGGACCTGCTGATGCACCGGGACTTCGAGGGTCTCTTCGACGGCGGCGTAGCCTCCTGCGAAGTGCAGGTCAACAAGCCCGACCCCCGCATCTATCAGGCCCTGCTGGACAATACGGCCTGAAGGCCAGCGAGTGCGTGTTCATCGACGACAATCTGGCCAATGTGCAGGCCGCATTCACTGGGCTTCGTGGGCATCCGGATGAAGGAGAGCGTCAACACCCTGGTGCGCAGCCTTGCCACCTGCAATGTGGCCCTGCGCTACTTTCGTACAGACAAAACAGCCCCTGCCGGAAATGCTCGTCCCGGCAGGGCTGTTTTGCTGCTTTTAGGAATTACTTTTCCTCGTAGTTCTGGCAGTAGTGCGGGGTGCCTTCCTGCTGCGTATTGCAGGTGCACTGCTCGGTCACTGTGATCTCGGGCAAGTCACACTTGCAGCTCCCCACGTTGTGGCGGCACTCGCAGACATCACAGGTAACGCCGATGTTTTCCATATTTATCACCTCTGTGCACAGGATGGCCTGCGGGCAGGGGCGATTCTGGAAAATTCAGCCGCCTTTTCGCTTCCCGTTTTGACCGAGGGTGACCGCCACATGCCGGATGGACAGCACCGGGTGCACCGGCAGCATCCGGGGACCTGCCCAACGCATCACCGCGCGGATCTGCTCCCGCATGGCGGGCTTGTAGCAGTGCACTTTGCAGGCCGAACAGAAGGTCTTGGTCTCCATGAACGGGCATTTGTCAATGCGGGCCAGGGCGTAATCCTGCAGTTCCGGCAGGCCGGGCACAGCTGCCCTTTGGGTGTTTGTGCTGTTTGCGGCAGTAAAGCGCGATCATCTCGCTCACCAGCAATTTTTCGTCGGCGCGTTTTTTGTCTAAGTTTTCGGGGTCTCCTGCATGAGATCCGTTCCTCCTGCTGTTTTTACTCCCGCTTCCGGCCTGACCGCACCGCTGCACGGCGCACTGCATGACGCAAAACCGCAAAGCAGGCTGTAACACCAACTGCTACCACCGCCCATATACACCGTCCTTCCAAAACCAAACGGCAGGGGCTGCAGACACGCTGCCGTGTCCGCTGTCCCCTGCCGCATGTTTTACGTTCTTCTGTACAGGGCTGTCCGCAAAGCAGAACTGCCGGAAAAACCGGTTCCATTAGTTTACGCAAACAAACCCTGTTTGTCAAGAGAAGCTTCTCCTGTTTACCATGGCAGCCAGATCTGCACCCAGCTTGCGGCATGCAGCCTGAACATCATCGTCCGGGGCCTCGTTGCAGATCAGGCCCTCGCCGCCGAACACCTGTGCGCCGTCGCCCTGAGCACGCTCCACCCAGTCACGCATCCACTGGCCGTCGCCCCAGCCATAGGAGCCGAACAGGGCGATCTTCTTGCCGTTCAGAGAACCCTCCAGATCCGAGAACATCGGCTCGAACTCGCTCTCCTCCAGCTGCTCCGCGCCCATTGCGGGGCAACCGAAGGCCACCACGTCATACCCGCCCAGCTTTGGCTGCGTCCATCTCGGCGCAGGGGACGATGGTGGCGTTTGCACCTGCGCCCTCGCGATGCAGTTGGCCATGGTTTCCGTGTTGCCGGTCTGCGCTCCAGAATACGATTGCTACTTTGCTCATTTGAATCGACCTCTCTCAATCAATCTTTCGTTAGTTTACGCTAACTTTCAGCTCCATGAAAATGCGTCGGACAATGCCGACGCATTTCTTTGGTTAGTTTGTTCTAACCATCAACAGAATACCACAGGTTGGCAGGCTTGTCAAGGTTTACTGCTCAAAAACATGGAACAGAAGCAGCAATACCCCATAAATCACCGGCTGATGGAGCAGATAGAGCACCAGCGAGTGACGGCCCATCCAGCCCAGCGGCGGGCAGACCGACCGGCGCAGCGGCGCGAGGCGTCCGCGGCCCACGAGGTGGTGGAGGAAGTACCCCGCCCAGAACAGAAACAGCCAGGGCAGCAGCGGGAAAGTAGTCGGTGGAGAAAAACCAAGGGCAAAAAGCCAAAAAACGCCGTAAAGGCCAGTTGGCGTACCAGGCACCTGGCGGCAATATTCGCCAGGGCCCAGCTGCCAGAAACCATCCTCGTCCAGTGGTAGGTCACCGCAAACAGCAGCAGCCGACACCACCAGCCCACGGCGGGCGGGATCTTTTTCAGCAGCGGTTCCAGCACACCGGTGAGAAGCATGGCCGAGCCCAGCAGGGTCAGCACCCCGAACACGACCCGGTCCTCCGGCATGAAGACCAGGGTGACCGCCGTGACCAGCGCCCCTGCCCCGGCAAACACGGTGCGCCGCGCCGGAGGGATGATGCCCCAGCGGCAGGCAGAAGCCCGAAAGCAGGAGGAAGACCCAGCAGATGCTCTGCTGCCACAGACGCCCCGGCATTCCCGCGTACCAGTCCATCCAGATGCCGAACAGGAACATCATGTCCCAGCAGGCATGGAAGCATCATGCTGATCAGATCCAGCCCGCGCAGCTCGTCCAGCAGGGCGTAGCGGCCCGCCGGGGCCTTTTGCCGCACTCGTCGTTCGTTTTCATTCCCCATATTCCCCTTTCGCAGTTTTCATTGAACACGAGACAAATTATAACCCACCGCCGCTGTGCCTGTCAACCAACATCTTCCGGGGTTGAACGAAAAAACCGCTGCACAGCGGCAAAGCCATGCAGCGGTCAGAATGAATAACTGGGGAAACCTTATCAGACTTCGGTGTTGAAGTAGCGCTTCAGCAGGCCTCAAAGCCGCGGCCATGGCGGGCTTCGTCCTTTGCCATTTCATGCACGGTGTCGTGGATGGCATCCAGATTCAGAGCCTTTGCCTTCTTGGCCAGCTCCATCTTGCCTGCACATGCGCCGCACTCAGCCTCGGCACGCATCATCAGGTTCTTCTTGGTGCTGTCGGTGACCACCTCGCCCAGCAGTTCTGCAAAGCGGGAAGCGTGATCTGCTTCCTCGTAGGCATAGCGCTTGTAAGCCTCAGCGATCTCGGGGTAGCCCTCACGCTCAGCCACACGAGCCATTGCCAGATACATGCCGACCTCGCTGCACTCACCCTCAAAGTTTGCGCGCAGGCCGTCCACGATCTCCTGAGGCACGCCCTCAGCCTTGCCGATGCCCACGACATGCTCGGTCACATAGGTGTTGCCGGTCTTTTCCACAAAAGCGGAAGCAGGAGCCTTGCAGACGGGGCACTGAGCGGGGATCTCGCCCTCAGCAATATAACCACAGACGGTGCAAACATATTTCTTCATAAGAATTGACCTCCATCATTCTTTTTTATATCAGTTAGAAAACAGGCTGGGCGGTGTTGGTACTCACCGGCCCTTGTCATGGCTCTATTATAGCGAATAATTCCTAGTTAGTCAAGGATAATTTTAAGAATAATTCCTATTTATTTTGCCTTACAGATAAATTCCGGCAGGGTCACTAAAACCATCCTCAAAAACTGTGTGCTTTGCCCTGTGCACCTTAAAAACAGCAAAGCCGCCCTGCACACACAGGACGGCTTCTGCCTTGTTCTTCCTTCTTCTATGGGAGATCAGACCTGCAGGTTGCTGCTGGTAGCGGCTTCGGAGCCGTCGGCAGCATCAAACTCGTAGTCGTTGCCGGGCAGGATAGCGTTCAGCAGGATGCCTGCGATCGCGGCCACAGCCAGACCGGACAGGTTGATGGTGACACCTGCAACGGCAAAGCTGACACCGCCCACAGAGTTGAAGCCCAGCGCGCACACCAGAATGACAGCGGCCACGATCAGGTTGCGGCTGTTGGTAAAGTCCACCCGATTCTCTACCACGTTGCGCACGCCGATAGCGGAAATCATACCATACAGCACAAAGCTGATGCCGCCGATGATGCCGGTGGGGATGGTGTTGATGACAGCCTCAAACTTGGGGCTGAAGCTCAGGATGATGGCCAGAACAGCAATGCGGATGACCAGCGGATCGTAGATCTTGCTCAGAGCCAGCACACCGGTGTTCTCGCCGTAGGTGGTATTGGCCGGGCCGCCCAGCAGGCCGGCCATGGTGGTAGCAAGGCCATCACCCAGCAGGGTACGGTTCAGGCCGGGGTCGTTGATATAGTTGTGGCCCACGGTTGCGCTGATGGCGGCGATATCGCCCACATGCTCCATCATGGTTGCCAGTGCAATGGGGATGATGGTGAACAGTGCGCTGATGAACTCCGGGCTGCCGTCGATGGCAAACAGGCCCATGGCCTCCTTGTGCAGAGGGATGCCCACCCATGCAGCCTCAGAAATGCGCTGGAAGTCCACTGCACCGGTCACCAGTGCCACTGCATAGGACACCAGCACGCCGATGAGGATGGGCAGGATCTTGACCATGCCCTTGCCCCAGATATTGCATGCAATGACGGTACCCAGCGCCACAAAGGCCAGGATCCAGTTGGACTGGCAGTTGTTGATAGCAGAGGGGGCCAGAATCAGGCCGATGGAAATGATAATGGGGCCCGTGACCACCGGCGGGAAGAATTTCATAATGCGGCGGATGCCGAAGGTGGAGATCAGCACGCTGGCTGCCAGATACACCAAACCGGAGAATGCGACGGCGGCGCAGGCATAAGGCAGCATCCGGGTGTTGGCCACGGTCAGGTTGCCGTCTGCATCCGCCAGCATGGGTGCCACAATGGAGAAGCCGCCCAGATAGGCGAACGAAGAACCCAGAAAAGCGGGCACTTTCTTTTTGGTGATGAAGTGGAACAGCAGGGTGCCCAGACCTGCGCACAGCAGGGTGGTGTAAACGCTCAGGCCGGTGAGCAGCGGCACCGGCACCGTGGCGCCGAACATGGCGAACATATGCTGGAGGCCCAGAATGAACATACGGCCTGCGCGCCCAGCTGGCGCGCGTCGTAAACGCCTTTGGAGTAATCGATCTTTTCACTCATGAAGTTTTTCTGCCTCCACAGAACTCGCAGCCCAAAAAAGAGGCACCGCCGTCAGCAAAACGGCAATGCCCCTGAAATTTGGGAACAATGATCCCGCCCGGAAATGAGAAGTGCAATACAGCGCAGTCGATGATTCTTGTGCAGCATGGTGCGCTCCCCTTTCATTCAGGCTCTTTCCAAACCGCCGCCAAAGCCCCGCAAAAGGCCGCAGCGGGCAGTCCTTCAAGAGATTATAGCAGACTTTTTGCCGCCGTGCAACTATTTTGCTTAATTCTCCTGTATTTCCAGCCCGGAAGTTTGCACCGCTTCTCTTGCAATCCGGCCCAAAGCGCACTATAATATAACCTACCATTGTAATCTGTATTATAAGAGAATTATCAGGAGAGTTTATGATCTATCTGGATTATTCCGCCAATACCCCGGTAGACGAAGCGGTTTTGCAGCGCTTTTGCGAAGTAGAGCGCAATTGCCCGGGCAATGCCAATTCCCCGCCATGCAGCAGGCACTGCCGCAAAGGCTGCCATCGACGCCGCCACCCAGAGCATTGCCCGCAGTCTGAATGTGCAGCCCGCCGAGATCATCTATACATCCGGTGCCAGTGAAGCCAACAACTTTGCTATCAAGAGCATCGCCCGGCTGGAGCGCCACCATGGCAGACACATCATTTCCACCCCGCTGGAGCACTCCTCGGTGAGCGGCAGCCTGACCGCCCTGCAGGAGCAGGGATACAAGATCGACCTTGTGGACATCCGGCAGGACGGCACGGTGGACCTTGCCCACCTGAAAGAACTGCTGCGCCCGGACACCATTCTGGTGGCCGTCACTGCCGTGGACAGTGAGCTTGGCGTGGTGCAGCCGGTGGCCGAGATCGCGGAAATGTTGAAGGCCTGCCCCCACTGCCACTTCCATGGATGCCACAGGCCGTGGGCAAGCTGCCGGTCAGCTTTGCGGGCATCGACACCATGAGCCTGACCGCCCACAAGTTCTACGGGCTGAACGGCATCGGTGTGTTGGTCAAGCGGCGCGGCCTTTGCGCTGGAGCCGCTCATCCATGGCGGCGAGAGCACCACCATCTACCGCAGCGGCACCCCCACCGTGGCGCTGGCCTGTTCGCTGGCGCTGGCGCTGGAAAAGGCAGTGAGCGAGCTGCCCGCCCGGGTGGAGCACATCCGCGCCCTGAACGCCCGCCTGCGCACCGGGCTTGCCCAATACCCCAAGGTGCGCATCAACAGCCCGGAACCGCCGTGCCGCAGATTTTAAACCTGAGCGTACAGAACGTGAAGGGCACCGTGTTTCCAGCGGGAGCTGGATGCCCAGGGCGTATGCGTCTCGGTCAAATCCGCCTGCTCTTCGGACGGCCTGCCCTCCCGGGCCGTGTTTGCCGTGAGCCATGACCGGCGCAACGCGCTGTCCTCGTGGCGCATCAGCCTGAGCCACCTGACCACGGAACAGGAACTCAACGATTTTTATGCAGGCCTTCGATGCCTGTTACCAACACTCTGACCCAGTGAGATCTATGAGGTGACCCATGAAAAGACTTTAGAGCCCTATCAGCTGATCGAACGCAGCATCATCAAAAAATACCGCAAAGAGCTGTGGACACCCTTCATCGTGGCGGTCAAAGCGCTACGAACTTGGTGCAGGCCGGCTACCGCATTGCCGTATGCCTTTCCGGCGGCAAGTATTCCATGCTTATGGCTAAGCTCATGCAAAAGCTGCAGCGCCACAGCGACGTGCCCTTTGAACTCGTACTCATGGTCATGGACTCCGGCTCTAACGAGATAAACCGCCAGAAGATCGAGAGCAATGCCGATCTGCTGCCCATCCCGGTAACGATTTTTGACAGCAACATCTTTGCCGTAGCCAACAACACCGACAAGAACCCCTGCTACCTCTGCGCCCGGACGCCGCGGCCACCTGTACAGCAAGGCCAAGGGAGCTGGGCTGCAACAAGATCGCGCTGGGGCATCACTTCAATGATGTGATCGAGACCACCGTCATGAGCATGTTCTACGGTTCCCCCAGCTGCAGGCCATGCCGCCCAAGCTGCACAGCACCAGCTTCCCCGGCATGACCCTCATCCGCCCATGTACTGCATCCGTGAAGAGGACATTCTGGCCTGGAAGCGCTACAACGAACTGGAATTCATCCAGTGCGCCTGCCGCTTTACGGAGAACTGCACCATGTGCGACAACGGCGGCGGCGGTTCCAAACGGCAGGAGGTCAAGACTCTGCTGCGCCGCCTGAAGCGTGAGAATCCCAACATCGAAAACAGCATTTTCCGCAGCATCCATGCGGTAGCACTGGACACCATGCCCGGCTACAAATCCGAGGGCGTGGAGCACAGCTTCCTGGAGCGGTTCAACGCCATGGAAGCCGCATCCGACGAGAACGAATAAAGCTCTTTTCATAGAAAAACGGCACGGTGCATCGCTGCATCGTGCCGTTTGTTTTTGTTTATCTGCGCAGAACTGAGACTTCCGTCACGCCATAGCGCTGCATCAATTCCAGTGCCGCCGGGGTGATCTTCCCCCGCTTACCGCGATGGGGATAGCCGGCGGGCAGGACACCGTGGGCATCGCACAAATGCGGCCCAGCGCATGCTGCACCGGGATGCGCTCACTGCGGGGCAAACACTGCCTGCCGGATGGTGCAATGGGCCCGCGCCTGCTGCGCCAGTGCCACGAACTCCCCAGCCAGCTCTTCCGGCTGCAGGAGCCCGCCCGCTGCGGGCAGGCTGTGCAGACACTGCCGGAGCACCGGGCGCAGGCGCGCGTAGTCCTGCGGTGGGTTGCAGGGGGTGAACATCAGCACCACATAACGCGGGTCGGCATATTCACACTCGGCTGCCCGCCGCGCAAGGCATCCGCCAGCGCGGTGCCGGTCATGCCAAGGGCCGCAGCGTCCAGCGTCAGCTTCAGCGGTTCCCGGCCCGACCGTCCAATGCCAGCGGCACTGGCAGCCTGCCGCCTGCGCCGCCGCGTTCAGCTCCCCGCGCAGAGCGGCAAGCCGGGCACAGCACCGCTGCAGCCCGGCGGATAGCTTTCCGTCAACTGCCGGTTGCAGGCATCCAGCGACTGCAGGATCCGGACGGGCTGGTGGAGCCGAACAGTGCCAGTGCACCGCGCACTGCAGCTTCCTCCTGTACCGGGGCGTTCTCCCCAGATGCAGATATGCTCCGCCGGTGACCACCGGCAGGGTCTTGTGGGCCGAGTCGCAGCACATAGCTGCCCCCAGTGCAATGGGGTGCAGCGGCTCTCCGGGCAGAAAGCGCAGGTAGGCGCCGTGGGCGTTGTCCACCAGCAGCGGCATCCCAAAGGTGTCGCACACAGCCGACAAGGCCCGGATGTCCTGCATTCCGCCCAGATAATCCGGGCTGGTGACGTAGACCCCAAAGGGGTACTCCCCTGCCCGGTCAGCTCCTGCAGCGCTGTTGTCAGCATCTGTGCGGAGATGGGGCAGCTGCACAGCGCCCCGGCATTCTCTGCCGCAGGCCAGAGCCACTGGATGTCGAAGTCCAGCAGAGCCGCCGCGTAAAGCAGGGCTTTGTGGGCGTTCCGCGCCGCCAGCAGTACCGGACGTTTTCCGGTCCGGGGCGCGGCCTGCAGTGCCAGACACAGCATGGCCCGGATGCACTGGGACGAGCCCTCGGTGCTGTAATAGGTATGCTGCGTGCCGAACAGCCGGGTAGCGTTTGATTCGCTTTGGGCAATGATGCCCTCCGGCTCGTACAGCTCGTCGGCACCCCGGATCTCGGTCAGGTCCAGCGGCTCAAAGCCCAGCAGGCTCTGACCCTTGTGGCCGGGCATGTGCAGGCAGGAGATGCCGGACTGTGCATAGCCGCGCACAAAATCCACGATGGGTGTGTCCATGCTTATTCGCAGGCTTCGCCGTCTGCGCAGGCGTTGCAGGTGGAACCCAGCTCAATGGGCACCTCGATGCCCTGAGCAGCCAGTTCCTGATTCTCCGCCACCTTGATCATGATGGCGCACTCCATGCGCTTCTTGAACAGCTCACAGCCGTACTCGTACACACCGGTAATGCTGCCGGTGGCATGATAAGAGTTGGCAGCGCAGCCGCCGGAGCAATACAGCTTGGCCCAGCAGTCCTTGCACCCCTTGCGGGCATAGGCGTTGCAGTGCTTGAACTCATCCCGCACGGCCGTGTTGGTGACGCCCTTCCAGATGTCGCCCATCAGGTACTTGGGGTCGCCCACGAACTGGTGGCAGGGGGTACAGGTCGCCCCAGGGGGTCACGGCCATGTACTCGGTGCCGGAACCGCAGCCCGAAATGCGCTTGTAGATGCAGGGGCCGCCGGTCAGGTCGATCATGTAGTGGTAGAAGGTGAAGCCACGGCCCTCGCGGTCGCGCTTGATCATCTCCTTGGCCAGGATCTCGTACTGCTCCTTCAGGATGGGCAGATCTTCTGCGGTCAGGGCGCTGGGGTCACCGGGCTTGGACACCACCGGCTCCATGCTCAGCTCGGTAAAGCCGAGGTCCGCCATGTGGAAGATGTCGTTGGTAAAGTCGGTGTTGTAGTGAGTGTAGGTGCCGCGCATGTAGTAGTTCTTGTCGCCGCGCTTCTTCACGAACTCCTGGAACTTGGGCACGATGGTGTCGTAACTGCCGCGGCCGGCATAGTCCTTGCGGAAGCGGTCGTTCACTTCCTTGCGGCCATCCAGGCTCAGCACAACGTTGTGGCACTCCTTGTTGCAGAAGTCGATGACATCGTCGTCGATCAGCACACCGTTGGTGGTCATGGTAAAGCGGAAGTTCTTGTTGTGGATCTTCTCCTGCTCGCGGCAGTAGGCCACGAGCTTTTTGACCATGTCGAAGTTCATCAGAGGCTCGCCGCCGAAGAAGTCCACTTCCAGATTGCGGCGGGTGCCGGAGTTCTCGATGAGGAAATCCATGGCGCGCTTGCCCACCTCGAAGCTCATCAGCGCACGGTCGCCCTGGTAGCGGCCCTGGGAGGCGAAGCAGTAGGAGCAGCTCAGGTTGCAGGTGTGCGCCACATGCAGGCACAGCGCCTTGACCACGGTGCTGCGGTTCTTGAAGTCGAACGCCATGTTTTCGTAGACGTCGGGGCTCCACAGCTTGCCGGCTTCCTTCAGGCTGGTCACGTCGTCGATGCACTGGCGCAGATCCTCTTCGGTGACGTCCGGGCGGCTGCCGTATTTGTCCATCATAGCCGAGACGATCTGGTCGGCAGTGTGATCCTGATACATGGCAATGACGTCATAGGCCACGTCATCCACCACATGCACCGAACCGCTGCAGGTGTCCAGCACGATGTTATAACCGTTCAATTGATACTGATGTACCATGTTTTACCCATTCCAGTTTGATATTAAAAAAAATGCCGCCCGGCAAAGGCGGCATAGGGTTTGCAGAAATTACTTGTTGCTGTTCTCGCACTGCTGGTTAGCCACGCCGCAGGAGGTCTTGCAAGCGGACTGGCAGGAAGTCTGGCACTCGCCGCAGCCGCCGGTCTTCACGCTCTTGGTCAGGTCACGAGTAGCAATCGTCTTAATACGTTCCATAGTAGAAACCTCTAACTCTCAAAATTTCCTCATGCCGGGGACTGCCCCACCATGCATTTATCTTGAACTAGGATAACACATCCGACGCCTTCTGTCAAGATTTTTGTTCCGATAAATCGCCCCGTCATATCTGCGGCTGATATTTCGTCAGCACAGTGTGCAGCCCCCAGCTCCCGTGCACGGGCCAGTAAGTACCGGTAGCGGCACAGCAGTGCCTGCCGCTCATAAATGCGCTGCTCGATCAGGTCGGTGTCCACCTCCAGATCAAACATCATTTCGTTGCGCTTGAGGCAGAACAGGCATTCAGCTCCTCTTCCAGTTCCAGTGGTAGCGCTCGTGTTCCGTATCCCCAGCGGGTGCGGGCGACAGCAGGGTGGTCGTTTTGCATCGGTCGAAGTTGTTCCCAGCATAGGCAGCATCCTCCTTGTGCGTCTTTGCATTGTTCTGATTTCCAGTATATGCAAAGACCACGCAAAGGATGCCGGTTTGTGGGGTCAGACAGGCAGCTGTTTTATGAATCGTTACAGTACCGCCACGGAAGCCGATCGCCCTGCTGTGCGATTCCAAACGAGATCAAGTCTCCCCGATGAACACCAAAATCAGAATCCGGTTCATTCAAGAGCGTGCCGCCATCATCCCATCTGCGATTTTTTCGCAGCGGACCCAACAACCTTCCGGCGCATTATTCCCGTGGATCAAAATTACAAGGACATCATATAGTTCTTGCCCGCTTTAACAAAGCAGACCCGGTGATAAACATTCTGAAACTTATTTCAGCTGCTTTCATGTTATAGTTTTTCTTCCTTCGTGGATAAGCCCCACACCGAATTTTACCATTCCGTGCCAAAAGAATGTCAAAATCCCAGGAAAGCTACGTTTTTCGTTTCTTTCCTGGGATTCTTAACAATTTTTCAATTACTCGAGCTCGATCGTGGCCGGCGGTTTACCGGTGCAGTCGTAGAGGACGCGGTTGACGTGCTGGACCTCGTTGACGATGCGGCTGGTGACGGTGCCCAGAACACTCCAGGGCATGTCATAGCTTTCGGCCGTCATGAAATCGGTGGTGGTCACGGCGCGCAGGGCCACGGCATAGTCGTAGGTGCGCTCATCGCCCATAACGCCCACGCTGCGCATGTTGGTCAGCGCGGCGTAGTACTGGCTGATGCTCTTATCGAGACCGGCTTTTGCGATCTCCTCGCGCCAGATGGCATCGGCGTCCTGCACGATAGCCACCTTCTCCGGGGTCACCTCACCGATGATGCGGATGCCAAGACCCGGGCCGGGGAACGGCTGACGGCTGACCAGATATTCGGGCAGGCCCAGCTCACGGCCGGCCTGACGCACCTCGTCCTTGAACAG